>JAESGB010000055.1_pt1 | contig 128409 bp, 111 predicted proteins | sample 9266211 | NCBI WGS metagenome assembly JAESGB01 (sample SAMN14514844, study PRJNA621659) | algae metagenome | isolation source: Goleter apudmare HA4340-LM2 and co-occurring heterotrophs from cave wall... | place: USA: Maniniholo cave, Kauai, Hawaii | collected 2009-07-28 | reverse complement strand
ACTGTTGCACTCCGGGAGTGATGACGGGTGATCTTGCAAACATCCGCGAAGGAGCAGATCATGAGGTAGCTTAAAGAAGTCGGGATATCCCTCACACCGAGGGGCAGCAGCTAGAGACTTTAAGCCGAAGCTCTGGACATACGCACCCGCTCCCCGGCCGAAATCTCTTTCGACCGGGCGTACGGCTCTCTTTGACGAGGTTTCCACGCCTCGGTCCGCCTGCTGGCGAACGCCTCGACTCTAAGCCGGATTCGTTAACAATCTCAAGCGGCGATCAGTGTGGAAGCAAAAAGCCCTGTGCAAAACGCGGTTCACTTCGTCTCGTTCGCTTTCGGTCGTCCCAGTCGGCTGGGCATACGCACTCCGAACTTCAGGCGGTTCGCCGGGCGAATGCGGATCGGCAGACTCGGCTGGATATGGGCGGTCAGCGGCGTCAGGTGTTTCAACGCCTCCAGTTTGATCGATAGATCCGCCTCGTCGTCATAGGTTCGGGCTGTCTCGGTCTCGCCTTCATGGCCGAAGATGTCGCAGCGGACGCTGTCCGGCACGACGCCCTTCAGGATCGAAGTGGCCGTGCCGCGGAAGCTGTGGACATCCTTGTCCTTCCAGGCGCCGCCCACCTGATGCCGCCAGGGCGTTCCATCAGGGAACGCCCATTTACGCCACGGATTGAAGATACTTTTGTAGAAGGTGCTGGCGAAGCTGGAACTGCTAGGCGATGCCATCTCTGGAAACAGCATGGTGCAGCCCGCTGCACGGATCGCGTGGACATATTCGATCAAGCCCAGCCGGATGAGCTCCGGATGGATCGGCAGCTTGCGGATGGACTGAACATTCTTCAACCCACGGTCTTCGGTGAAATCGATCTGCAAATATGGGATCGGCTCGTTTTCATGCACATCGCTGAGCGGCAACCCAGCCAGCTCCGAGCTGCGACCGCCGTAGAGCGGCAGCATGAGCGGTAGCCAATACCAGGCATCGTGCAGGATCTCGCTACCGGGCGTCAGGCGGCGATCGATTCCGGCCGCCCCGGTCCAGATCGGGGCCGACAGCAACAGTTGGACTTCCTGCCTCGTCCAGTTGGCGCGCTTCTCCCGGTCACGCTTGCGTTGTTGACGTGCCTTTTTGCCGACGCCTTTCCGCGCCTTCTTGAAGCTGATCGGCTCGGCAGGACGATGACCCTCCTCGTCGTTCGCACCCTCGGCATAATCAAGAACGGCCATGATCCACGTGATGTGCTTGTTGACCGTGATTTGGGAAACGCCGAGCATGTTGGGTGCCATGGTCTTGGCCCGTTCCAGGCTTGCCGCGATACCACCCGCGCGTTCCTCGGTCGTGCGGCCCCAGCGGTTGGGCAGGGCGCGGCACAGGTCGGTGAAAGCGGTCACATGCTCCTGCGTGATATCCTCGACGAAGACATCGCCGCCGCAGGCATAGTCGAACAGACGAATGGCGGTCCGGACCTGCTGGATCGTGACCGAATCCCATGCACGCTCGCCTTCGTGGACCGCGATGCAGGCGTTGGCAGCATCGACGAGGCGTTGCTTCGCTTTAGTCGGCGCCAGCTGGGCTGCCACCGGCTCGACCGGGTGAGGCGGTCGCGGCTCGGACGGCTGAGGTGGGGTGACCGACGTAGTTTCCCATGCGAATGGCGTATCGTCCGCAAGCGCGTCGTCGATCCATTCGGCGGGCACGTCCTCGTCCAGGGACAGGTTCGCCGTCGCCTTCCGGCACGCAACGGCCTTGGCGGCGCAGATGGTGCGGTGCATCTTGTCCAGATTTGCCGCCGTAGGCGCGATCCCGAAATTTTCGACATAAGTGCCGATCTGCTCGCCGGAGACAGGGCTTCCACCCTGAAGGTCAAAGACCGTGTCGGCGACGGCCTTGGCGTCGGACAGGTTCCAACCGTTGGCGGTCAGGCGATCAAGGTCGTCGAGCGTCCATTTCGCGTCGACTCCGCGCTTGGACAGGAAGGTCCAGGCCTCGGCATAGCGGGAGTTGAGGCGGGCATGATCGACCGCGGGGGTGCTGCTGGCGACCTGATCCTCAAGAATGCGCTGCAACTGCCAGCGCAGTGCGTCGCTGAACACCTTCTTGAGTTGATCCGGGCTGACACCCGTCGACCGCTCGCCATACCCCATGCGCAATGTGTCCGCCGCCGAACCGAGACGCAAGGCGATAACCCGCGCGTCCGTAAAGCTCATCGCACCGATGGGTAACGCCAGCGTTAACCGCACGCCGGCGACCGTCATTTTCTTGCGCCACCAATAGCGACTGCCCCGCAGCGCCACGTTCGAAAAGCCCATTCCGCCACCCCAGGGGGTACAGCGAGGGGTACAACCGTCCCTGATCGCCGTCGTTAAGACGCGAAATTAGGGACTTGCAGGCAGATGGTCGGGGAGACAGGATTCGAACCTGCGACATCCTGCTCCCAAAGCAGGCGCGCTACCAGACTGCGCCACTCCCCGACAGGCGGTTGCCCTTAGGGGAAGCGGGCGGCTGGACGCAAGGGCTATTTCAGTCCGATCACAGGTTCGCCTGCTCTTCGATGGGCAGGTCGGCATCGGGCGGGTAATAGAGCCCGGCGCATTCTTCACGCAGGCATCCGCCCTCGATCACGATGTCATCGCGATAGGCGTCGGCGATGAAGCTCAGCGTATCGACATGCCGCGCCTCGAAATACATGGCGTGGACGTCCTCGCGTCCGGCTCCATAGACAACGCGGCCGACCTTCGACCAGATCGACGCCATGGTGCACATGCCGCAGGGCTGCAACGTCGAGTAGAGCGTCGCGCCGCGCAACTCCATTTCCCCCTCCCCTTCGCAGGCACGGCGGATCGCCATCATTTCGGCATGGGCGGTGGCGTCGGGCAGTTCGTGCGTCTGGTTCCGCTCGGCGGCCAGAACGCGACCGTCCAGCACGATCACCGATCCAAGTGGCGAGGTGGATGGGTCGGAGCCCTTGGAACGCGCGACATCGATCGCCATCCGCATCCAATGTTCGTCTTCTGAAGTCATAGGCACCGAACGCCGAATCGACGCTTATGCTCCCGCTTCGTCAGGCGGTTTCCCCAAAGCCCTAAACGCTTCACGGCAGGGACAAGGATCACACCTCTCGATAGTGGAAATAGTGGAAGTCGGCATGGCGTCCCGTCCCCGCCATATCCTGACAGGCCATCCCGACAAAGCTGCCCGTAAAATTGGGCAGGCCGGCCAGCGTCGCTTCGTCCGACAACAGGCTGGCATCGAAGGTCTCGGCCAGCCACTGCCAATCCCCCGCCCCCACCGCGCGAAAGGCGAAACGCAGCCTTTCGTGATCGACGGCGGCATGCAGTTCGATAGGCCCCTCCGGCGCGGCGATCGGCGCCGTGAGCAAACTCTGCCCGTCGCCCGTCGGCAGAACCGACAGCACCTGGATCACTCTTTGGCCCACATCGTCGGCGGTGATGTGCAGATAATGGAATTTGGTGCTGTTATAATAGCAGACGAGCCCCGCCGCGTGCTGGAAATGCTCCGGCTCGAACTCCACCAAGGTCGTCGCACCATAGCGGAATGCGCTCGGACGGCGCGCGACCAGGGCCTGCTCGAAATGGCTGCCGATCGTATCGCGACCGTAGAGCCGCAAATGGCCCGGCCGTTCGGTCAGGTTGAACAGTCGCTCCGACCGAGGAGTACGAAGCCATTGGAACGCGGCGGGCAATATCGGCCCATCGAACATATCGCGTTCGTCCTCCGCCGGAACGGGGCCTGCTTTTGCGTCCGGCTCGGCACAGCGCAACCAGCCGTCCTCGCCCCAGCGCATCCGCCGGATCGCCGTTTCGCGGCCCAGCACGCACCGGTCCCTGACCGGGAGCGGCCGCCCGCAGAGATAGGCCATCCAGGTCTCACCCTCTGGCGTCTCGACCAGATCGCCATGGCCGGTGCGTTGCAGCGGCGCGGACGGGTCGTGGCGCGCGGTTAGGACGGGGCCATCCGGATGAAGCTCATAGGGGCCGAACAGTTGGCGCGACCGGGCCATCACCACCGCGTGGGCCCGCTCCGTCCCCCCCTCCGCCACCAATAGATGATACCAGCCGTCCCGCTTGTAGAGGTGCGGCCCCTCGGTAAAGCCGAGTTCGGTGCCTTCGAAGATGCAGCGACGCGTACCCAGCAACCGGCCGGTCGACAGGTCGATCTGCTGGATGACGATCCCGGCAAAGCGCTTGCGGTCCGGGCGGTGGTCCCACAGCATGTTGAGCAACCAGCTCCGCCCATCGTCATCGTGGAACAGCGCGGGGTCGAAACCGCTGCTGTTGAGATGTACGGCATCACTCCATTCGCCGTCGATCCGGTCGCACGACACCCAGTAATTGTGGAAATCGCGCAAAGATGCTCCGCGCGCGCCATCGACGGTGGTGCGGCCATAGCGCTTCACATCGGTGAAGATCAGGTGGAACCGCCCGTCCTTGTAGCTGAGATCGGGGGCCCAGACGCCGCAGCCATCGGGATCGCCGCGCATGTCGAGTTGCGCGGCCCGGTTCAGCGGACGCGCGACCAGCGTCCAGTTCGCCAGGTCGCGGCTGTGATGGATCTGGACGCCGGGATACCATTCGAAGGTGGAGGTCGCGATATAGTAATCCTCGCCCACCCGCACGATCGAGGGGTCGGGGTTGAAGCCACGCAAAATGGGATTGTTGATCGTCATGCGGGTTTTCGCACCAGGGTCCAGAGGAGGGCCGCACCTGCCAGATCAAGCAGGCCGAGCAGGATGAAAAAGGGTTGGTAGCCGACCTGGTCGACCAGCGAACCGAGCGTCAGCGTGAAGAGCAGCACGCCCAGATTGGCCGCCGTTCCCGACACGCCGGTCGCAGTCGCCACCTGATCCTGCGGGAACAGGTCTGAGCACAAGGTGATGACGGTAACCGACAGAGTCTGATGCGCGAACCCGCCCAAGCACAGGAGCGCGACGGCGGCGACGGGGCTGTTCACGCTGCCCACGAACATCATTCCCGTCATCAGCACCGCCCCGAGCGTGAAGGCCCCTCGCCGCGCATCGATCAGATTAATCCCGCGCCGTTGAAGAAAGGCCACCACGGCGGGGCCGAACAGGCAACCGAGATCGGCCGCCAGAAAGGGCAGCCAGGCGAACAGTGCGATCTGGGTTAGATCGAAATGCCGCGCCTGAACGAGATAGAGCGGCATCCAGAGCGACAGCATCCCCCAGACCGGATCGGCCAAGAAGCGCGCCGCCGCGATCGCCCACAGGTTGCGACGGCGAAGCAGTTCGCCCAGCGGCGGGCGGCGGCGATGCTTCGCCAACGACGCCTCCTGCCCCTCGACGATCAACTGGCGTTCGCCTGCGGAAAGCGAGCGGTGCCGGGCAGGCGGTGCGTACCAGAACAGCCAGGCCAGTACCCAGAGCAGCCCCAACCCGCCCGCGACGAAGAATGCCGCACGCCAGCTATGGTGAAACACCGCCCAGGCGACCAGCGGCGGCGCGAAGACCGCCCCGAACGACGCCCCGATCTGGTAGATACCGCCCGCCACGCCACGCTCACGCGCAGGAAACCATTCGGCGACCACCTTCATGCCCGCGGGTTGCGCCGATCCCTCGACCAGCCCCAGCGCGCCGCGAAGCCCGGCAAAGCCCAGCCAGCCATTCGCAAAGCCATGCCCCAGCGTGATCAGCGACCAGACCGCGACGAACAGGCTGAACCCGAACTTCAATCCGAACAGGTCGAGCAGATAGCCCGCCACCGGCTGGAACATGATGCCGAACTGAAAGGCGCCGGTGATCCAGCTATATTGCGCGGACGAGATATGCTGCTCGGTCATGATCGCGGGCGCAGCGACGCCCAGGATGCTTCGGGTCAGATAGTTGATGACCATTGCCGCGACGAACAGACCGATGATCGTCCAGCGGATATAGGGAAAGCGCTTCATATCCGATCCCCGCCCATTCCTGGCGTCATTGCCCGCGCTGCATCGCATGTCGATCCATGCAACCGCTGGCTTTGCCCCTTCACCCCGTCCGATCCCGCCGCTATCCGCATGCATTGGCGCGGTGCAAGCGCCGACGACAGGACAGGATGCCCTTGACGCGTAGCAAAGGACGCCCGCGCGGCGTGACGATCATCGACGTGGCCAAACAGGCCGGTGTCTCGCCCATGACCGTGTCGCGCGTCATCAACGGCGACGCGGGCGTGCGCGACGAGGTTCGTGCGCATGTCCGCGACGTGATCGCCCAACTCAACTACACGCCCAATCTGATGGCGCGCAGCCTGGTGACGTCGCGCGAAATTCGGATCGGCGTCATCTATTCCAACCCTAGCGCCGCCTTCATGAGCGAGTTGCTGGTCGGCGTGTTCGAGGAAGCCTCGACCCGCGCGGCACAGCTTTTCCTGTTGAAGGGCGAACAGGGCCGTCCGCCGACGCGCGAAGCAATCCAGGGGCTGATCGCACAGCGGATCGCCGGGCTGATCCTGGCGCCGCCGCTGGGCGAATCGAGCTTCGTGCGCGAGATCATCCGCGAGGCCGGTTTGCCGCTGGCCGTCGTCGGCGGCGTCGCGCCTGATGCCATCTGCGTGTGGATCGACAATGCCCGTGCCGCCTATGACATGACACGCCATCTGATCGGGTTGGGACATCGGCGCATCGGCTTTGTCCATGGCAATCCCGACCAGACCGCCAGTATCGAGCGTCTCACCGGTTTCCGGCGAGCCATCGCCGAGGAGGACGGGCTCGAGACGCAGGTCGTCCAGGGCGATTATAGCTATGCCTCCGGTCTGCGCGCGGGCGAGGAACTGCTGGGCAGCGAAAGGCCGCCGACCGCCATCTTCGCCAGCAATGACGATATGGCTGCGGCGGTCGTCTCGGTCGCGCACCGCCGCCACCTGGACGTGCCGGGCGATCTGACCGTGGCCGGATTCGACGACAGCACCGCAGCGACGACATTGTGGCCGCCGCTGACCACCATTCACCAGCCGGTCCGGCAATTGGCGACGGTGGCACTGCATATGCTGATCCAGGAAATTCGCGGCAGCGTTCCGGCTTCCGAAGGCCGGCACCGCGTGACCGTGCTGGACCATCAGTTGATCGAACGCGACTCCACCGCCCCGCCCCGGCCTTGAACGATCAGTCCGCCCCCGACACGGGCCGGGGCGGAGCGCGAAGACGTGGTCCACGATCTAGCGCGCCGAGGCCGTCACACCGGCTTCGGTCTGAACCACCGGCTTCATCGTCCCATCCGGATTATAACGGAGCCGTTCCACCGTCACCGCGCGCCGCCCGATCGCCCCGCTCTGATCGCCGATCGCGAGATTGGCGTTATGCAAAAACAGGTAGGACTTGCCTTTGAAGTCGGCGATGCCGGGATGGATAGTGAAGCTGTACTTGCCCGATCCGGTCAATAGCCCACGATAGGTCCATGGCCCTTTCAGCGATGGCGCGGTGGCGTAGGAGATATGCTCGTCACGCTGCGTCGTCCGATCGAGCGAGGCATAGGTCAGGTAATAAAGCTTCCCCCGCTTGTGGAGCCAGGGCCCCTCCTCGAAATGCGGCGGCGTGATTTCGGTGATCGGGCCGTCGATCTCGATCATATTGGGCTTCAGCTTGGCGATATAGCATTGCCGGTTGCCCCAGGCGATCCATGTCGTGCCGTCATCATCGGTCAACACGGTCGGGTCGATATCTTCCCAGCTATGCGTCCCCTTGGGCGTCATCTCGTTGGTGATCAGCGCGGAGCCCTTGGCATCGACAAAGGGGCCCGTCGGCGTGTCGGACACGGCGACTGCGATCGCCTTGCCCGGATGACTGTCGTCATGCTCGACCGCGGCGTAGAACCAGTATTTGCCGTTCTTGTGGATGGTCTGGCTGGCCCAGGCGTCCTTCTTCGCCCATTTGAAATCACGCACGTTCATGATGGGCCCGTGCCGCGTCCAGTTCCGCATGTCGGTGGTCGAATAGACCAGCCATTCCTTCATGTTGAACATCTCGTCCCGCTGCGCCTCGTCATGCCCGACATAGAGGTACAGCCGGTCCCCCACGACCAGAGGCGCGGGGTCGGCGGTGAACGCGTCGCGGATGATCGGATTCGATCCCGGCACGGCGGAGGGCGTATCCGCCGCCATGCCCACCACCGGCAAGGCGGCCAGCAGCACCGCTCCGATCATCCGTTCCATCATCACCACATCCCCCCTCAAAAGTTGAACCGCACGCCGGCCCGATACACGCGACCGAGCACGTCATAGAGCGCCGGGTTCACGAAATAGGGCGACCGCGCCGGATCGCGATTGAACACATTATCGACCTTGAAATAAGCGGTTACCGCCTTGGTCACGTTATAGGTGCCGCCCACGTCGAAATAGAAGGCGCCGGGGATGAAATTATTGTCGATCGTCGGCCGATTGGCGGTCGAGGCGGGGCAGCCGGTGGTGCATTCGATATATTGATTGCCCAGCTTGCCGTCGCTGAACCAGCGCTCCTGCAGCAGCAATGACCAGTCGTCGGTGGCATAGGTCTGCACCGCCAGCCACTTCCACTTCGGCGTGCTGCCGATATTCACGCCCGCCGTGTCGTTGGGGATCGTATTGGGCAGGCCGGTATCGGTGATGAAGCGCCGAATATTGGTCGCCAGCGCCCGCAGCGTCAGGCTGCCCGGCAGGCCCAGCGGATTGCGCCAGCGATAGCTCGCCTCGATGTCGAAACCATCGGTCAGGATCGACGCCAGGTTGAAAGACTGGACGTTGATATAATTGGGACCATTGGGGTTGTTCAGGTTGAACACACCGCAGGTCTCCGGTGCGATGTTCAGATAGCACAGGTTGACGATGTCCTGCGCGCCCAGGCTGGAGATGACGTCGGTGATCTTGATCTTGTAATAGTCGACCGACAGGCTGAGCCCCGGAATTGCCTGCGAGTTGGAGAAGGCGATACCCAGCGTCGTGTTGCGCGCGATTTCGGGCGTCAGGTTGACGTTGCCGATGGTGTTCTGAAGCGCCAGCACGTTGACGTTGTTGAAGGGGTCGAAAAAGCCCGGCAGCGTGGTCGTGACCGGCGCTGCGAACAGTTCCGACAGATTGGGCGCGCGCACGTCGCGAGAGGTCACGCCGCGAATGCGCAGGCCGTCGACCGGCAGGTCCCAGGTGCCGCCGATCTTCCAGGCCCAGACGGTGCCCGACGTGCTGTAGTCGGTGACCCGCACCGCACCGTTGATGTTGGCGCGCCCGCCGGCATCCGAGTTGATGATCGGCAGGTCGGCCTCGATAAAGGCCTCCTTCACGCTATAGGCACCGCTGCCATTCTTGTAGTTGCCCGCATACCAGTTGTTGCCATCGGCCAGCAGGACCGGGTCGGCGGGATAGGCAGCGTTGGCGGGCGTATTCGCAAAGCCCGCGCCATACGGGTCGGCCCGCACGCGGTAATATTCGTGGCGGAACTCGCCGCCGAACGCGATCGACACCGGTCCTGCCCAGGACGAGAAAGGTGAGCCCGAGAAGTTCAGGCTGATCACGTCCTGCGTCTGGCGGGTCCGCTGATAGGGTCCGTATTGCGGCATGATATAGCTCATCGCCGCGGCCGACGGATTGCCGCCGAAGATATTGAGCGGTTGACACCCGTTGGCGCGCGCAGTCGCATCGGCGCAGACGATCGCCCCGTTCAGCGTGGTCGCGTTGATCGCCTGGTTGAAGCGGCGAGACAGCATGATGTTGCTGACGTCCACGTCGGTATAGTTGGTGCCGTGCTCGTAATACATGTCGTAGGACCAGTCGGAACCGAGCACCGCTTCCCGTCCCTTGGCCCCCGCGACGAAACGGTACTGGCGACGGTCGGTATAGACCTGGGTATTGCCCAGCGCAGCGTTGCTGGTGCCGTATTGGAAATTGGTGATGCCCGCCGTGGCGCAAGCAGCCTTAACCAGCGCGGGGACATAAGGATTGGCGCACTGGATGGTCAGGTTGGGGCGGTTCTGCCCGCCGACCGGCTGGTTGTTGGTCTTGACCTGGCCGATATTGATCGTGCCATAAATTTCGCCGTTGGGCGCGAAATCATAGCCGATCCGGCCATAGCCGTTCACGCGCTGAATTTTGGATTGCAACGAGCGGCCCGCATCCACATTGCCCGACAGGTCACCACCCTGGCAAAAACCGGGGAGACATCCGCTGACATTGCCCGCCGCGTCCCGTACGGGCACGCCGTTCGATCCGTACTGGAACTGGAACGGATTGCCCGACTGGTCAAAGGCGATGCCCTGAAGCGGCCCGGCGGTGATCAGGCCATATTTGGTGTAGTTGTACGCCTGCGCGTAGTCGCGGAACAGATATTGCGGCGATCCGTCGTTCAGCACGTTGCGGTTGATCAGCGTGGACTGGCGGAACCAGTCGCGCCCGCCCGCCAGGCCGATGCCGAACTGACCGCCCCCGACGCCTTCCTCATGTGCATATTCGGTGCTGGCGATCACATGCAGGCTGTCGTTGAGCAGGCTGGTACCGCCCGCCAGCTGGACCAGCACTTGTTCATCGTCGCCATAGGTGGTCAGGCCACCCTGGACATTGCCCTTGATCCCCTTGAACCGGGTATCGGTGATGAAGTTGACGACGCCGCCGACCGCGTCCGAACCATAGGAGGCCGAGGCACCGCCATTAACCACGTCGACCCGCTTGATCAGCAGTTGCGGAAACAGGCTGATGTCGGGAACGCCGGTGACGTTCGCGCCAACCACCCGCTGGCCATCGAGCAGCGTCAGGGTCCGGATCGCGCCCACACCCCGGAGCGAGAAGGAGCTAAGCCCCTGCTGACCGCTCGACGTGCTGAAGGTGTTGGTCGCGGTACCGGTCGAGCCCTGAAGCGAGGGCAATTGCGCAACCGTGGTGAAGATATTCGGTTGCGCATTGGCGGCGATCTGCTCCTCGCCGATCACGGTCGTCGGGGTCGGCGCGGTAAAGCCGCCGGTCGTGATTCGCGAGCCCGTGACGATGATGTCTCGCGCATTGCTATCGCCGACCTGGTCGTCCGGCGCAACCGGGTCGACCGATGCCGCCGGAGTGGCCGCTTGATCGGTCTGAGCCGCCTGGTTCGGTGGCACCTGAGCCCAGGCCGGCGTCGCGACCGTCGCCGCCGCCAGAACCACCAAGCTTGCCGCGCCAAGAGTGCGCCGACGCACGGTGCGGCTATGCGATCCCGTCATCATCTCAAACCTCTCCCTTTTCGTCCCGGTTTATCTGGTAACGTTACCACCGTCATTTCGCGTTTCGGCGCGCAAGTCAATGCCTTGTGTCGATTGCAAAACTTATGTCGCGGCGACGGCGCGCCGAAATGCGCCGGATCGAGCCTATGGGGCGGGACCAGGGATCGCTACGTCAAAGGGTGAAATATAGCGCCATGACGATAACAGCGATCATCGAGAGGCCGGTGCGCAAATACGGAGAGTCTATACGGCCCGATCAACCGAGGGACGGAGTCCCCCCAAAACCGGTTAATCTCCGGCGCAATCCGCGCAACGTCCCCGAACCTCGATCACCGGACGCTCGGGGCTGAACCCCGCCCCGCGCGCCGCATCGCGCACCGCACCGGTCAGCCGGTCGTCGTCGATATGGGTGGTCTGCCCGCATTTGTCGCAGACCAGGAAGATACAGTCATGCATGCAGTCGGGATGCGCATTGGCGACATAGGCGTTGGCGCTCTCGACCCGGCGCGCAAGATTGGCACCGACGAACAGGTCGAGGATGCGATAGACGCTGTTCGCGGCGACGCGCCGACCTTGCGTCTTCGACATGGCATCGGCGATGTCATAGGCGGAGGCGGGCTTTTCGAAGCCGGCCAGCGCGGTAAAGACGCTGGCGCGCATGGCCGTCCATTGTTCGCCAGCCCGCTCCAGCGTCGCCTTCGCCGCGTCGGCAAGATCGGCCCCGACGGGCTCGTGATGGTTATGCATGTGCGCCATGATCGAGATTTAGGCTTTGCCGGTCGGTGGAGCAAGGTCCCCGGCGCGTCGCGACGGGGCATTCGGTCCACTATCGCCGCGACGCTCAGGCCATTATGACGATGCGATGCTGCAACCGAGCCCCGCTTTCATGATCACCGCCCGTCCCCGAGCCCTCGCCCGCTGGCTGTTCGCGGTGGCCGGTCTGATCGTTGCCATGGTCGTGGTCGGCGGGATCACCCGCCTGACCAATAGCGGCCTGTCGATCACAGAGTGGAAGCCGATCACCGGCATCGTGCCCCCGCTGACCGAGGCGCAGTGGCAGGCCGAGTTCGACAATTACAAGCGCATCCCCGAATATTGGACCTTCAACCGCGACATGACGCTGGGCGGGTTCAAGGCGATCTTCTTCTGGGAATATCTCCACCGGGTGCTGGGGCGGGTGATCGGCATGGCCTTCGCCCTGCCGCTGATCTGGTTCTGGGTCCGAAAGGCCATTCCCGTCGGCTACAAGCCGCGCCTCGTCGCGCTGCTCGCGCTGGGCGGACTACAAGGAGCGATCGGCTGGTGGATGGTCGCCTCCGGCCTCGTCGAGCGTACCGATGTCAGCCATATCCGCCTGACGGTCCATCTGCTGACCGCGTTGCTCATCCTTGCCGGGATCATATGGACCGGGCTGGACCTGAAGGCCCTTCACCGCGATCGGCTGTCGGCCCCCGCCAGGTTGACCGCACCGGGGTCCGCCGCGCTCCTGCTGCTGTTCGTGCAGTTGATGTTCGGCGCGCTGACCGCCGGACTGGACGCGGGCTATGCCTTTTCGAGCTGGCCGCTGATGGGGGACGCCTGGTTCCCGGCGGGCACGCCGATGATGAGCCCCGCCATCGCCAACGCTTTCGACAATCCCGTGGTCGTGCAGTTCATCCATCGCTGGTTCGCCTTCGCGGCGGCGGCGGGACTGTGGTGGCTGGCCGTCCGCGCGATCCGGGCGGGGGGCTTGCGCGCGGGCTGGCTGGTGATCGCGCTGGTGGTCACCCAGATCGGACTGGGCGTCGCGACCTTGCTCAGCGGCGTGCAGATCGACATCGCGGTCGCGCACCAGGCCAATGCCGCCCTGCTGCTGATCGCCGCGACCGCCGCCGCACACCGGCTCGGAAGCAGCACGCGCGCCCTTAAGGTATCATAATACCCGTCAGCAAAGCCGCACTTTGCTTGACATTTTGGGCCACCTTCCGCATTGGACCCTCGTTCGCGCCGCCCCGGTTCAAAGGGCGGCGTGTTGCATTTCAAACCGAAAGGTCTCACGCCCATGAAGGCGCTCATGAAGACCACCAAGGCGGCCAAGCCGCACGAGGTGGAGAAGAAGTGGCATATCGTCGACGCCGACGGCCTGGTTGTCGGCCGCGCCGCCACCATCATCGCGAACATCCTGCGCGGCAAGCACAAGCCGTCGTTCACCCCGCACGTCGATTGCGGTGACAATGTCATCGTCATCAACGCGGACAAGGTGCGCTTCACCGGCAACAAGCTGGGCCAGAAGGTGTACTACAAGCACACCGGTTATGCCGGTGGTATCAAGGGCATCACCGCCGCCAAGGTCCTGGAAGGCCGCTTCCCCGAGCGCGTCCTGGAAAAGGCCGTCGAGCGTATGATCCCGCGCGGTCCGCTGGGTCGTCAGCAGATGCGCAACCTGCGCATCTTCGCCGGCACCGAGCATCCGCACGCCGCTCAGAACCCCGAAGTCCTCGACATCGCGTCGATGAACCGCAAGAACAAGGTGGGCGCATAATGTCCGATAACCGCCAGTCGCTCGCCGATCTCGGCGCCGCCCTGAACCAGCAGGCCGCTGCCGCTCCGGCGCAGACCGCCGCCGCCGGTGAAGCCCCCGCCGCTCCCGCCGAGCGCGTCAGCACCACCCCGCTGCGTCAGCAGGAACTGGACAAGTTCGGCCGCGCCTATGCGACCGGCCGTCGTAAGGACGCCGTCGCTCGCGTTTGGCTGAAGCCGGGTTCGGGCAAGATCACGATCAACGGTCGTGACCAGGAAGTCTATTTCGCGCGTCCGACGCTGCGTCTCGTCATCAACCAGGTGTTCGGCATCACCGAGCGCGAAGGTCAGTATGACGTGATCTGCACCGTCAAGGGCGGCGGTCTGTCGGGCCAGGCCGGTGCGGTCAAGCACGGCATCAGCCAGGCGCTGACCAAGTATGAGCCCGTTCTGCGCGCTCCGGTCAAGGCCGCTGGCTTCCTGACCCGCGACAGCCGCGCCGTCGAGCGTAAGAAGTATGGCCGCGCCAAGGCGCGTCGCAGCTTCCAGTTCTCGAAGCGCTAAGATGCGGGCTTGCTGGGATGGCCACGGCCGTCCCAGCATTCGCCAAGCCGGGCGGCAGGAACGGCAACGTCGTTCATCTCCCACGGCATGGCGCTCGGCCTTTCGCCGAAAGGGCGGTCCGGCAACGGGCCGCCCTTTTCATTTGAGCGTCCCACGCTCCACTCCAGGCCCGGTCAACCAATAAGCGAGAGCTGCCATGTCCAACCCGCTATGGATTCCCGCCACGGTGGCAGCCGCAACCTTTCAGGTTGGCCGCAATGCCCTGCAGCGTGGGGTCATGTCGTCATCGGGACCATGGGGTGCGACGCTGGTCCGTTTTCTGTTCGGCCTGCCCTTCTCCCTATTGTTCGTCGCCATCGCCCATATATTCACGCCGAGCGCCGGGCTTCGATGGACCGGCGTCTTCTGGCTGTCGGCGATCGTAGGCGCGACGGCGCAGGTATTGGCGACGGCGGCGCTGCTCGACGCCATGCGCCGGTCGGGCTTCGCGGTCGGGACGGCGCTCCAGCAAAGTTCCTTGCCGCTCGCCGCGTTGCTCGGCCTGCTCGTCTACCACGACCGGATCAGCGCGATGGCCTGGGTCGGCGTCGTCATCACCACCATCGGACTGGTCGCGTTATCCTGGCCCCCGACCGATCAGCGTCGCGCCTCGCTGGTCGGTGCGGCGATGGGGTTGACCTCCGGCCTGTTCTTCGGCTTCTCACTCAACGCGTTCCGCCACGCAGCGTTGGCGCTGGAGCCCGCACATCCGGTCTTCGCCGCGCTCGTTTGCGTCGCCGTCGTGCAGGCGATGCAGACCGTGGGGCTGAGCCTGATCCTCGCCTGGCGTGATCCGGCAACGCTGGTCGAGGTGCTGCGCCGCTGGCGGCCCTCGCTCGGGGCGGGGCTGTGCGGGGCCTGTGCCTCGGCAGGCTGGTTCGTCGCGCTCGCCCTCTCCCCGGCCGCGCCGGTCAGGGCACTGGGTATCATCGAGGCCCCGATCGCCGCCATGGCGGGACATCGGCTCTTCCGCGAGGCCTTGGGCGTTCGGCAAATCCTGTCGGGTCTGGCGATCGTCGGGGGCGTGTTGCTGACGACGCTTCTCTGACGCTAAGCCACCGGCATTCGGTTTGGCCGGGATGTCACGCGCCCTTCACGGCCAAGCCATCCAAACTATCGCAAGCTATGCTTCGCATTCGCCGAACCCTGTCGGTCCCCGCGACGGCAACGGCGTATATCGGAGGAGTTTCGCGCCATGCCCGGTCGTCGGCTAATCTGCTTGCTCCCTTTGTTGGCTGCGACCGCCGCCGCTTCGCTCCCGCGGCCCATCGCTCTGTCTCACCCCTTCGGCCTCAAGCCGGGATGGCAACTTCTGGTGGCACAGGGGCCGGACGTTCCAGACCCAGTCGGCGATGCTACCACCAAGGCACCGGGCAAGATCCATCTCTGCATCACCCGCGATGACGGGAAAAGCTGCCGCCCTTCGCTCGACGCGATACTGGTCCGGCCGGGGCGAAATGCGCTTTACGAAACCATTCATTATCTCGACGACGCACGCATCGTACGTCCGCGCGCCGATCACCCCCTGCTGTGGGTGCAGGCCGCAAGCCTGCGCGGCGGCAATGGCGATCAGGTGATCGGGACGATGGCACTGGCCTATGACCGTGCGGGCCAGCGGTTTGTGCCCGTCTATGCCATCAACACCGGCCACAACAACAATCAGGAAGTCCGCTACATCGAAAGCGGGCCCTTGCGCGGTGCGATCATTTCCGCCCAGCCGACGTCCAACGCGCCCTTCGGCTTCTGGATCACGGTGAACCGCCGGGCCCGTTCGGGCCGCTATGCTCCGATACTACGGTATCGCAGCGCGACCCGTTATGGCGACGGTAATCCATTGCCCGTGATCGATTCGGATATGCCCGAGCTCTTGCGTCGGCTGAACCTTTGGAAGCCCGGCACACCGCCTCCCCACCCCGACCATTGCCGCACGCCTCACTTGGTCAAGGGAGCGCTTTGGTGCGGCGCCACTTGACCTTACCCCGTCCGCGTCTCGACAGTAGCGAAGCGACAAAGCCACCTTTCGCAGGGGAGCGCGCCATGCCCCCAACGTCGATCGTCGCCAATGACTGCAAGGCCGGTGGGACGTTCCCCTGGGCGGACGGGCATGGACCGACCGGGGCTTCGGACTGGCCTGACCGATCAGAGCCGGACGATGGCGGTGGCGATCCGTTCGGCTTCTTCGGGATCGTGCGTGACCATCAGGATGGGGATGCCGGTCCGGTCACGCACCGCCACCAGCGCATCGAGTATTTCGCCCCGCCGCGCGCGGTCGAGCGACGATAGAGGCTCGTCGAGTAGCAGGACGCGGGGGTTGCTGAGCAGGGCCCGTCCGATCGCCACGCGCCGCGCTTCGCCTCCCGACAGGCTGCGCGGCCAGCGATCGAGCAGATGGCCGATGCCCAGCATCGCGATGATGTCTTCCCAGTCCCCGCCGCCCCCCTGCATGCCGTAACGCAGATTGGCCGCAACCCGCATATGCGGAAACAGGCGCGGCTCCTGAAAGACATAGCCGATACGGCGGCGCTCGGGCTTGACGTCGATACGGGCATCAGCGTCGAACAGCGTCTCGCCAGCGACGCGGACATGACCCGCCTCGGGGCGCAGCAACCCCGCGACCATTTGAAGAATGCTCGTCTTGCCCACGCCCGACGGCCCGAACAATATCGTCGCACCGGGGCCGGTGACGAAACTGCCCCCGATGCGGCTGTCCCCACGCCATACCGTGACATCGACGTCAAAGGACATGCAGCCCCCGCCCCATTCGACGTGCCAGCCATTCGGATATCACCAGCGCGATCAGCGACAGAAGGACCGATACGGTGGCCAGACGCCAGACCATCGCCTCACCGCCGGGGCGCTGCAGCGCGGAGTAGATGGCGAGCGGCAGTGTGGCCGTTTCGCCGGGCACGTTGGACACGAAGGTGATCGTCGCGCCGAACTCGCCGATCGACCGGGCAAACCCCAGGACCAGTCCCGCCAACAGGCCCGGCGCACAGAGGGGCAGCGTGATGGTGGCAAAGACACGGGCACGCCCCGCCCCCAGCGTCCGTGCGGCCTGCTCCAGACGGGGATCAACCGCTTCGATCGATAGCCGTATCGCGCGCACGACCAGCGGCAGCGCCATCACCGCGGCAGCGATCGCGGCCCCGGTCCAGCGGAACAACACGCTGACCCCGAACCACTCGCTCAGCCAACGGCCGATCGGCCCGTCCGGGCCAAAGGCGAGCAGCAACACCCAGCCCGTGACGACCGGTGGCACAACAAGGGGAAGATGGACGATCCCGTCGAGAAGAACGCGCCCCGGAAACCGTCCCCGTGCCAGCAGCCACGCCAGGGCAAAGGCGATCGGCAGGGTAACCAGCATCGCGCTGCCGCCGACCAGCAGCGACAGCCGGACGATCCCCCATTCCTCCGCCGACAGCATCAAGCCGTCATCGCGTCGAAAAGCCATAGCGGCGGAAGATCGCCTTGCCGTTCGCCGACAGCAGGAACCGGCGAAACCCCTCGGCCTCGGGGTTACTCGACGCCTTCAACCGGGCGAGTGGATAGGTGATCGGGGGATGGCTCGCCGCCGGGAACAGACCCACGACGTGGACGCGCGGCGACGCCTTGGCATCGGTCGAATAGACGATGCCGTACGGGGCTGCCCCCCGCTCGACCAGCGCGAGCGCGGCACGGACATTTTCCGCGCGCACGACATGCGGGGCGACCGCATTCCACGCGCCAAGCTTTTCGAGGGCGGCCTTGCCATATTTGCCGGCCGGAACGCTGTCGGTGTCGGCCATGGCCAGCGGACCGGCGGACAAAGTCCTGCCCAGCGTCCGCGTTGTCACCTGCCCGCCCTTGCCGACCGGCGCGATGACGACGAGGCGATTGCCCAGAAATGCGCTGCGGGTCCTGTCCGCAAGCAGACCGTCCTTCTGGAGGACGTCCATCCACTCTTCGTCGGCGGAGGCGAATAGATCGGCCTTGCCGCCCGCCTGCACTTGTCGCGCGAGCGCGGAGGAAGCGGCGAAGGAGATGACCGGACGCGGATGGCCGCGCTGCGCCCAGGCATCGGCGGCGGCAGTCATCGATTCCTGCAAGCTGGCCGCGGCGAGAACCAGCGGAGCGCGATCCTGAGCGGCGGCTGACGCCGACAGGAGCAAAGCGCCGACCAGCGCGACGGATCGAAATACCATCATTGGCGTCCCCTTATTGTGCCTTGATGGCCATATAAGGCTGTAACGCACAAGGAACGATTCTTTCCCGCCGCACGAAGCCGAAAGCCGGCTTTCTTCGATCCTCCCCAGCCAAGCCTGGGGAGGATTTGAGGTCAGGCCTCATCGCCCATGCGGAGCGCCGCGATAAAGGCTTCCTGCGGGATGCTGACCGAGCCGTACTCGCGCATCTTGGCTTTACCCTTCTTCTGCTTTTCCAGCAGCTTACGCTTACGAGTTGCGTCGCCGCCGTAGCATTTCGCGGTCACGTCCTTGCGCATGGCCGAAATCGTCTCGCGCGCGATCACCTTGCCGCCGATCGCGGCCTGGATCGGGATCTTGAACAGATGGCGCGGGATGAGCTCCTTTAGCCGCTCGCACATGCCGCGCCCGCGCGTCTCGGCGGTCCCACGGTGGACGATCATCGACAGCGCGTCGACCGGCTCCTCGTTGACGAGGATGCTCATTTTGACGAGGTCGCCCTCCCGATAGCCGATCTGGTGATAGTCGAAGCTGGCATAGCCCTTCGACAGCGACTTCAAGCGGTCGTAGAAATCGAACACGACTTCGTTGAGCGGCAGTTCATAGGTCGCCTGCGCACGGCCGCCGACATAGGTCAGGTTCTTCTGGATACCACGCCGGTCCTGGCACAGCTTCAGGATCGAACCCAGATATTCATCGGGGACATAGATGGTCGCCTCGATCCACGGCTCGCTGATCGACTCGATCTTGTTGGGATCGGGCATATCGGCGGGGTTGTGCAGATCGATCTGCCCGCCGCCATGGGTCAGCTCGATCTGATACACCACCGACGGCGCGGTGGTGATGAGGTCGAGGTCGTATTCGCGGGTCAGACGCTCCTGAATGATCTCCAGATGCAGCAGACCCAGGAAGCCGCAGCGGAAGCCGAAGCCGAGCGCCGCCGAGGTTTCCATCTCGAAGCTGAACGACGCATCGTTGAGCCGCAGCTTGCTGATCGACTCGCGCAGTTTTTCAAAGTCGTTGGCGTCGACCGGGAAGAGGCCGCAGAACACGACCGGCTGGACTTCCTTGAAACCCGGCAGCGCCTGTTCGGTCGGCTTCTTGGCGTCGGTCAGCGTGTCGCCGACGCGCGCCTGCGCCACGTCCTTGATCTGCGCGGTGATGAAGCCGATCTCGCCGATGCCCAGCTCGGTCAGCTGCTCGATCTTCGGGCGGAAACAACCGACGCGGTCGATCAGGTGGGTGGTGCCCGCCTGCATGAACTTGATCTGCTGGCCCTTTTTCAGCGTGCCTTCCATCACGCGGACCAAGATGACAACGCCCAGATAGGGATCGTACCAGCTATCGACCAGCATCGCCTTCAATGGCGCGGTCGCGTCCCCCTTGGGCGCGGGGATGCTCTTGACTATCGCTTCCAGGATGTCGCCGATGCCGATGCCAGACTTGGCGCTGGCCAGCACCGCACCCGACGCGTCGATGCCGATCACATCCTCGATCTCGGCGCGGACCTTTTCGGGTTCGGCGGCGGGCAGGTCGATCTTGTTGATGACGGGCACGATTTCATGGTCATGCTCGATCGACTGATAGACGTTGGCCAGCGTCTGCGCCTCGACACCCTGAGCGGCGTCGACGACCAGCAGCGCGCCTTCGCACGCCGCTAGGCTCCGGCTGACCTCATAGGCGAAGTCGACATGGCCCGGCGTGTCCATCAGGTTCAGCGTATAGGTTTCGCCATCCTGCGCCTTGTACGCCAGGCGCACGGTCTGCGCCTTAATGGTGATGCCGCGTTCCTTCTCGATCTCCATATTGTCGAGCACCTGCTCGCTCATCTCCCGGTCGGTCAGGCCGCCGGTGAACTGGATCAGGCGATCGGCAAGTGTCGACTTGCCATGGTCGATATGCGCGATGATGGAGAAATTGCGAATCTTGTCGAGCGGCGTGGTCATAGTCCCGCAGCGCCTAGCCTGTCCTGAGCTGGAGTGCTAGACGCCAGCGGCGAGGATGCAGATGCATCAAGCCCACATCCCGCGGAACATATGGTTTGTCGGGGAGCATACCATGTTCGAATTCGTCTTTGTCGCCGCCGTCGCGAGCGCCAGCCTGATCGCCGCAAACCCTGTCGGCGCCCAGAATCTCGCGAAGTCGACCAGCGGCAAGCGCCTTGAGGAAGCCACCGCCAACGACGTACCGCATTGCGCCCGCAAACCGGGTACGCTTTCGGTCGTCGATGGTGACACGTCCAGCGTGACCGGTGCGTAGAACCTCGCGCCACCGTCGAAGCTGCTCAAGGTCCCTGTGCAACGTTCGGGCTGCGGGGGTTTCTTTGCGGTCGCTGGCGCGGTGGGTGGCAGCTATGACAACACCGATATCGGCCGGATCGTGACCCTGTCGCCCATCCAGGCTTATTCGAAGCTGGTGGGCGGTGTGGGTCTCGTCACCTTGGGTGCCGCGGGTACGGCAGAGGCAGCGCCCGCCAAGACGTTTGCGACCCAGGAAGAGGTCGCCCACTATTGGGGCGCCCCTCTTCTAAGAGGGGATAACGATGTGATGAAATGGTCGGGGAGAGAGGATTCGAACCTCCGGCCCCTGCCTCCCGAAGGCAGTGCTCTACCAGGCTGAGCTACTCCCCGACTAGAGAGTACGGACCGTTTTCGAAGCCTTTCGGGAAGGCCGATCCGTGCTGGAGGCGCGCCAATAGCCAGCGGTTCGGACAGGCGCAAGCGGTTTTTTATCTGTCGGGTAAATTATTACAGATTGCGCCCCATTCGCCCCGCCAGATCGACCACATATTGCCACGCGACCCGCCCCGAACGGCTGCCCCGCCGCGTCGCCCAGTTGACCGCCTCCGCGCCATCGAACGGCAGGTCGTGGCGTTCGGCATAGGCCCGCACGATCGCCAGATAGCCGTCCTGGTCCAGCGTATGGAAACCCAGGCTCAGGCCGAAGCGATCGGACAGCGCCATCTGATCGTCGACCACATCGCGCGGATTGATCGCGCTGTCCTGCTCGCTGAGGTTGCGGGGCAGGAGATGGCGACGGTTCGACGTGACCAGCAAACGGACATGCGCGGGCCGCGCCTCCGCCCCGCCATCGAGCAATGAGCGCAGCGTCCGCGCCTCGCCCGGCCCATCGAAGCCCAGATCGTCGATGAAGACGGCGAAGGCGCGCTTCACCCCCTCCAGCATGGCGAACAGGTCCGGCAGGCTGTCGAGCATGTCGACCGATACCAGCGCGAGCCTTCCAGCCCTCTGCTCCTGAACGGCCGCCACGCTGGCCTTGACCAGCGCCGATTTGCCGGTGCCCCTCGCACCCCAGAGCAGCACGTCCTGCGCCGCGTGACCCTCGGCCAGCCGCTCCAGATTGGCGATCAGGGACTCTCGCTGCCGGTCCAGTCCCTGAAGCAGCGCCAAGGGCACCGGCGAAAAGCTGCGCGCGGCGTGCAGCACCCCGCCCCGCCACAAATAGGCCGGGTGCGCGAGCGGATCGGCAGAGGGCTGCGGCGGGGGAGCAAGGCGTTCGAGCGCGGCGGCGATGCGCTCCAGCGCATGGGGGGCGGGGTCGATCATGGCGTGGCTGTAAGGCGCGCCCCAGCGCCTGCCAAGCACCACCGGTCCGTAGCATTTCCGGCCCGGATTGCGTCGCCGTCTTCCCCCGGCGGAAAGCGGTTTAAAGCGCGGCGCGGTGCTTCAGGATCACGGGATCGCCGGGTGCCAGGGCCAGCGCCTTGTCGAACAACTGTCGCGCCCCCGCCTCTTCACCATCGGCGGCCAACGCCATGCCATAGGCATCCGCCACCGCCGCGTTCATCGGCGCCAACCGGTAGGCGGCCGTCGCGTAACGCCGCGCCACCACACCGTCCCCACTTTCGGCATAGGCGATGGCCAGATCGTGCAGCAGCGCGACGTCGGCCGGACCAAGCCGGGTCCGCAGCGCTTCCAGCGTTTCGATCGCATCGTCCCACTGTCCCGCCGCCATCTGCCACGCGGCCAACAAGCGTCGGGCGGGTAGACTTTGCGGATTCTGCGAAAGGTACAAGCCCAAGGCCGTGGCCGCCGCGCGCGGCTGGCCGATCCGCTGATAGCCGTCGATCAGCCGGAGCATTGCAGGTTCGTCGAAGGTGAGATTGGCCGCACGGGCATAGGAGCCGACCGCTTCGCTCATACGTCCCGTCACGGCGAGCATGTCACCATAGGCGATCTGCGCGACCGGTGCACCGGGACTGGCGCGGACAAGGGCCTGCACCGTCCGGATGGCTGCGGCCCGATCGCCCTGGCTGGCCAGCCCCCGGATCAGGCCGAGCACATAGGTCGGATCGGTCGGAGACTCGGCGGCCGCCAGCGCGAGGTCGCCGACGGGGCGATCGGCGCGGAAGATGGCGGCATCGCCCCGCTGAGCGCTGGCGATGCGATCGTTCAGTCCTGCGGCCTCCCCCGGCTGCGCAATGGCGGCGAGGCGGAGCGCATAACCGTCCGCATCAGCCCGTGACAAAATCGGGCGCAGCGTCGCCAGCGCCGCCGCCCGGTCGCCGGACCCGATCTGCGCCAAAGCCAGCAATCGCCGCGCGGTGACGTTCATCGGCTGCATAGCGACCAGCCGCGCCCAGGCGCGAACGGCTCGCTGTGGTCGGCCCTGGGCATAGGCCAATGCGCCCTCCAGCAGCACGACCGACGGCCGGGCCGCCAGCGCTCCGTCGGTGAGTTGGAGCGCCTGCTGCGCCAGTGCGTAGCGGCCCACTCGAGCGGCGATCACCGCCTGGAGATAGAGTGCTTCGGGGCTGCCGGGCTCCGAGACCAAGGCCATCCGCGTCGCGGCCAGCGCGTCCGAGGCGCGGCCCAGATCACCCAGCGTCGCGGCATATTGGATCAAAGCGGGGTGATGATAGGCGTCACGCGCCAAGGCCGCCTCAAACCATGGCAAAGCCGCCGCCAGGCCATAGCGAGCCCGGACGACCTCCCCTTGCAGGGTCAGCGCGGCGGGATCGGCCGGGGCCAGCGCCACCGCCCGAGTTGCTGCCTGCGTCGCGCCCTCCATATCACCCGCTCCGAAGCGGCTACGCCCCAAATCGGTCCAGCCTCGGGCATCCTGAGGAAAGCGAGCAACCAGTTGCTCCAGGCTGGAGCGCAGCGCGCCGCCTCCACTGCCCTGGACCGCACGAAGTTGCGCGGCAACCCGCGACATTGCGGCGTCGCGTTCGCGCGGCATATGGCCAATCGCATCCTGCGCACCCGCCACATTGCCGAGCAGCAGCCGCGCCTCGGCGCGATAGGCCAGCGTATCAACCTGTGGCACGCCATCGGCCAGCGCACGGTCGAGCGCGGCCTCAGCCGTCACCCCCTGACCCAGCAATAGGCTGGTCCTGGCGAGCATCATCTGCGCCTGACCCGATTGCGGGGCGGCCTTGGCGGCTTCCCGCGCCTGGTCATGGGCGGCGTGATAATTCCCCGCCTCCAGCGCGATCGTCGCACGTCGCAGCGCCACAACGGGGTCGACGCTCGGGCTGCCGCTATACAATAGGGTCAGCAGCCCCGCGATCGCCAATGCGATAACCGCCAGCACCGCCACGATCCTGATCCGCCGCCGAATCGTGCGCCGACGCCAAATACGACGTTTGCGGCGCAGCATCGGATAGGGATGCGATCGCCGCCGTTCGCGCCCGGTATAGGGCTCCTTCGCGCTATCCGGCACGCCTAGCGCGCACCCGTCGGCCAGAGGATCACGCGCAGCGTCTGCAACAGGATCAACGCGTCCAGAAAGGGCGAATAATTCTTGGCGTAATAAAGGTCATATTCCAGCTTGTGCCGCGCATCGTCGATCGATGCACCATAGGGATAATTGAGCTGCGCCCAGCCAGTGATCCCCGGCTTCACCATATGCCGTTCTGCGTAAAAGGGAATTTCCCGTTCCAGCTGCTCGACGAACTGGGGGCGTTCGGGGCGCGGGCCGACGAAGCTCATCTCCCCCATCAGCACCGACCAGATCTGCGGCAATTCATCGATCCGCACCTTTCGGATGAACCGGCCGATCCGGGTGATGCGGGGATCATCCTTTTCCGCCCAGACGGCATGTCCCGCCACTTCCGCATCCTGCCGCATCGACCGAAGCTTTAGAATGTCGAAGGGCTCGTTGAAAAGGCCGATCCGACGCTGCCGGTAAAAGGCCGGCCCGCGCGATTCGAGCCGGATCGCAATCGCGGTGATCAGGATGACGGGCAGCGCGAAGACCAGCAGGATCAGGCTGACCGAGATGTCGAAGGCGCGCTTGAACATCGCCGACCACATCCGGCCCGAGGCAAAGCCTTCGGAAAAGATCAGCCAGCTATGGCTGACCGAGGCGAGATCGATCCGCCCCGTCTGCCGCTCCAGGAAGCTCGATAGCTCACAGACTTGCACGCCGGTCGTGCGAACGCGCAGCAAATCCTGATAGGGCAAGGCGTTGCGCCGCTCCTGCAGGGCGAGCACGACCTCGCTTGCTTCCCGGTCGAGGACAAACTGTCGCAAGTTGGGAATGTCGGCGCGGGGAATGGCACCCGCGACCGCCGTCTCCGCCGCGTTCATCGCGATAGCCCCCGCCACCAGGAAGTTGGTCCCCGGCTGCCCCGCCAAGGTCATGATCGCAGCGGCACGCTCGCCCGCGCCCATCAGGATCACCCGACGCTTGAACCGATCCCCCCCCAGGATCCGCCCCATCAGCGCCCGCTCCGAGACCAGCAGGACGACCGCTAGGATCATCGAAAAGAACAGGCTGGACCGCCAATAGGACAGGCTGGGGAAGAAAAAGAATATGAGCGACAGGAAGATGACCCCCATCGACACCGCGACCATCAGCCGGGCCGCGGCGAAACGCAGGGACAGGAAGGACGCCGCCGCATAGCCCCCCACCGCCAGCAACGCGATCTGCAAGGGGATGGCGAAGCTCAACACCTGAGGCAACCGTTCGGCCAGCGATCCCGGCGGATATCCGATCTGTCGTGCCCGGATCAGCCAACCCAGTTCCGCCGCCGCCATCAGCAGCACGAAATCGACCAGCCCGAGCAACAGCGCCGCATGGGGGACATAATGTTTGAACAGGCGGATCATCTATCTGGCGATCGTCCCCATGCGTCGCTTCGCGCAACCGTCCATAATTTTTGCAACAAATGACAAACGAAACGTGAAGAAACACGTTGTGGCATGTAATGAGGCGACCGTACGACCCGCTTGCGGGGGTCTTACGGCATTTTGAAGGGGCATTCATGAATAATCAGATCGTGCCGGTGATCCTTTCTGGCGGGTCCGGCACCCGTCTCTGGCCGATGTCCAAGCCAGAGATGCCCAAGCAGCTTCTCTCGCTCACGTCCGACGAAACCATGTTGCAGCTGACGGCGCAACGGACCAACTCCAACGACTTCGCCGCGCCCATCGTCGTCGCCGGACAGCGTCATGCCGATCTGGTCGAGCAGCAGTTGGTGGACGCCGGAACCGCCCCGCAAGTGCTGATCCTGGAGCCCGTGGCGCGGAACACGGCACCCGCCATCGCCCTCGCCGCATTGGCCGCGAAGCCCGAAGAGGTGCTGCTGGTCATGCCCTCGGACCATGTGATCGCCGATCTCGACGCCTTCCATGCCGCGATCCGATCGGCCCTGCCCATGGTGTCGCAAGGCTGGCTTGCGACGTTCGGCATCGCGCCCGACAAGCCCGAGACCGGCTATGGCTATATCCAGGTGGGTCGGGAAATCGCAAAGGGCGTGCACCAAGTCGCCCGCTTCGTCGAAAAACCCCGACTGGAGCGGGCCGAAGCCATGCTGGCGCGTGGCGATTATGCCTGGAATGGCGGAATCTTCCTGTTTCGCGCCGATCGCTATCTGGAAGAACTGGGTCAGCATGCGCCGGAAATGCTGGTCGCCGCCGAGAAGGCGATGCGCGCCGCGCGGCATGAAGGCAAGCGCCTGTTCCCCGACGAGGGCGAATTCGCCGCCTGCCCGTCGGACTCGATCGACTATGCGGTAATGGAGCGGGCGGAGCGCGTAGCGGTCGTCCCCGTCGCCATGGGGTGGAACGATGTCGGGAGCTGGGATGCGCTTCACGCGATCAGCGAGCTCGACATGTTCGGCAACACCCATCGGGGCGAGGTGCTCGCGATCGACACGCGCAACTGCCTGATCCGCACCGACCGCGTCCGGGTGGCGGCCGTCGATGTCGAGGATCTGATCGTGGTGGCGAGCGGCGACGATGTGCTGATCCTGCCGCGCGGTCGCAGCCAGGACGTCAAGAAGCTGATCGAGGCGATGAAACGCTGAGCCGGACAAGAGCCCGGCGGGCCCGATCCCACCCGGCTCAGCCGATTTGCTGGTCGAGCAGCGCGAGGATTTCGGCGATCATGGTCGGCTCTATGCCATGCCGGGCCAGCCGCTCGAACACCGAATCCCACCAGCGGTCGAACATCGCCCGATCGTGCGCATCGCGAACATAGGGCGTATGCCCCGGCTCCAGCGTCGGCGAATGAAAGGAAAAGGTCAGCAGGCGTACGCCATCCTCCACCGCCCGGTCGATCGCCGCCAGGGCATCCCTGATCCCCACGCCCTCCGGCGTGAGGGGGATGCGAGACAGCAATCCCAGCCGGGCCAATACCCCCCGTCCATGCGGCAGCCGACCCGCTTTCGGATACAGCATCGCACCCCGACGACGGAGAAGCCCGGCATAGACGCTGGTTAGCGGCAATTCGATCATTCCGTCGCGGCGAAAGCCATGCGAGTCAATGGCGCTGAAATCCATGCCGCCGCCCTCGCCATAATCGTGCAGGGCACGCATCGAACTGTCGACACGATAACCCCGCGCGGCCAACAGCGACAATGACGAGGGGCCCAGGCCATAACGCCCCGAGCGGAACATGCGCGGTCGCTGTCCGAACGCCTGGGCGATGGCATCGGTCAGGCAATCGAGCTTCGCCGCCTCCAGCGTGCAGGGCAGATTGCCCGCGTGGCTGGTAAAGGGATCCACGACTTCCTGATGCGGGGGCGTAACCCAGGCGTGCAGTTGCGCCCCGATCTCGGACCGCCCGTCCTCGAGACATTCGGACAGGATGGCGACCGCCGCCGGATCGACCACCACCGGATAATCGACCAGGCAATGGAGCCCGACCCCGGCGGCGGCAAAGCGTCGGTGCGCGGGGCCGAAGGCGCGCATCGCACTTGTCGAACGGTGACGGGGATCGAGCGGGGCGGACCAGTCGAACTCCTCCTCGACGTCGACCGAGACAAGAAAGCGGCGACCGAAGCTCTCGGGCCAGTCGATCCGCTCGGCCGCGTCGACCGGGTCGGGCCGCCAGGGACGAGCGGCCACCCCCATGCTCACCGGGTCGCCGCCTGCCCCGCTCGCTGATCGTCGCCCAGCGGCAACGCCAGGACGACGCGGTGCAAGCCGATGGTCAGGCCACCGCCCATTTCGGCCCCCAGCTTGTCGATCAGTCGTAGCGAAAAGCCCGTGCCCAGCAACGGCGCGCCGTCCCGCTGTTCGTCATCGCCCGCCTCGCTGAGCAGGGCCGCCTCAGTCTCCACCGTCAACGAGAGCGGGCGATCGATCCGGAGAGTCGCCATGCCCTGTTCCACCGACAGGCTGGCGGCCAGACGCTCACCGACCACGCAGTTGGACAGCAGAACGGAAAAGAGCCGCGTGACCAAGCGTTCGCTGGCCCGGTCGTCCGCCATGGCGACGATGGAAATGGCGGGCGGTTCAAAGCGGATTTCGGCACGACGAAGCTCGGCCAGCGGCCGAAGCTCGGCCAGTACGCGCTGGATCAGTGGAGCAAGCGGTACCGATGTAGCGCGCAGTTCCAGAACCCGCCCCTCGATCCGTGCCGCCGTATCAAGATCCTCGACCGAGGCGAGAAGATCGGCCGCCATCGACCGGATCGCACTCGCCCGGTCGCGATAGACGGGCGCGACCGGACCCAGCAACTCGCTTTCGATCAGTTCGGCGAAGCCCGCCACCGCATTGGCCGGCGTCCGCAGTTCGTGGACCAGTTGGCGCAGCGAATCCGACGAAGAGGTCTCCGCCTCGCTCGCCGCCTCGCGAACATTGGCGATCTCATCGCGGCGCGGCCGCCGCCCACTTCCGCGATAGCCCAAGAAAACGCCCGAGGCCGGATCGAAATAGGGCATGGCCGACACCCGCCATGATCCCGATGCCTCGGATATGCCGCCAATCTCCAGTCGCGCGTCTCGGAACGGCGAACGTCGACGAAACGCCCCCATCGCCACGCCATCAAAGCGGGCCAGCCCCTGCATGGCGGTATCCGCGATGCTGACCCCCACCAGCGGGCCCCGCGCGACCCCGGCCACCCCGAGGATCAGTCCATGGGCATCGGTCTCGAAATCGAAATGTGCTGGCCCTGCGTCGCCATGGGGGGCACCAGAGGCTTCTTCGCGCCGCTGGTTGAAGGCATCGATCCGGGCGACCAGATCGGCGATTTCGTAACGCGGCGGGGCGGTTGGCACCTCGGCATGGCGGAGCGCCTCCGCCATGAACGGCAATCCACGCGCCACCTGGCCCAGCGCGACGAAGGGCGTGGCCGCCTGGGTCGGGACCGGATCGAGCAGAACGGAAAGCGGTAAAACCTCATCTTCTTCGAACGCGTCATCGGCCAACTGCTCGGGCACCCGATCGTCGGGATCCGCCCGCCCCTGCTGCGTCGGCTCGGGCGGGAGGAGCGAATGATCGTCTGGGGCATCGAATTCGATCGCCGGGGCAGACACCGGCTCGGTGAGATTGGGGAGAACGAAATCGACCGCGCCGAAATTGACCAGCCCGCGCTGCACCGTATCGGACAGATCGCGCCGGTGACGCAGCACCGACCGCGCGCCCGGCGACAGCAGCGGCAGGATCGCCAGCCATTCATCATCGGTCAGCGCCACGCTGCGCAAAATGGGGGCCGCGACGGACAAGTCGTCCTGCACGAAGAAGGATACCAGTGCGGCGGGCGGACGCCCGGCGATCAGGGCGCGCGCGCTGGCGGTACGGACATCTTCAGGTACCGACTCGCGCAACTGGTGCAACCGGGACAGCATCGGCGGATCGGCCGGAACGCGGCCACGCGCCATCAGGTCGACAAGCTGCCGCCAGGCCGTCTGCGCGCCAAAGGGCGAGCCCATGTCGGCCGACAGAATCGTCGCCAGGCTATCGTCGAACCGCACTTAGCTCCCTTCACACATGGCTGCACCGCCCCGATCAACCTGACGTAACGTCCATATCCTTCCAACTGGTAACCTGCAAATATCCATCTGCGTGCCGTTGCAATATGGGAGAATTGCGATAGTGCGTAATTTTCTTATAGTCCGCCGTATCAGAGCATAGGGAATCGGCATTTTATGTGGAGTATCGTGTAATGGCGCTCGATCGCATCGATCGGCAAATCTTGGCGCTGTTGCAGGCCGATGGCCGTATGACCAACGTCGAACTGGCCGAACGGGTGGGCTTGACCGCCCCCCCCTGTCTTCGGCGCGTTCGCGCCTTGGAAGAAGCGGGCGCGATCCGGGGCTATCACGCCGATCTGGACGCCGCGCGCCTTGGCTTTCCGATCACCGTCTTTGCCATGGTATCGCTCCGCAGCCAAGCCGAGCATGATCTGGCGACGTTCGAGCAGCATGTCGCTGGCATCCCCGAAGTTCGCGAATGCCATATGCTGAACGGCGAGATCGACTTCATTCTGAAGATCGTCGCGTCGGATCTCAAAAGCTTCCAGGAAATCCTGACCACCCACCTGACGCCCGCCCCCAATGTCGCGAGCGTCAAGACCTCACTGACGATCCGTACCGCCAAGCAAGTGTCGGGTATTCCGATCGAAGCGGACTAAACCAACGCGTCATTCCGGCGAATCAAAAAAGCCGACCATCCACCAGGATGGTCGGCTTTTTTGATGGACTACTCAGCCGGAGTTCACCGCCCGGACCCCGCCACCGGTTCGCGCCGAGCGAATTAGGGCCAAATGCCCAGTAACTCTGGCTGAAACGAGATGAGAATGTCGGGCAGGTCGCGGACAAAGCAGCCCGCCCGGTTACCCCCGCGCCAGTATGGCGCGGGGGCACAAGGATCAGGCCTGGGCGTCCAGATAGGTCTTCCAGAAGCCAGCCAGATCGGCGCGCGGCTGGCCCTGGACCGCGTCGAATGCGGCCTTCGCGCCAGCCTTGTCGCCCTGCGCCGCGAGCGCGATGCCGAGACGGGTGTTCACCTCATTGGCATCGACCCCGCCCTTTTGCAGCGCGGCGCGGTACAGTTCGGCGGCCTTGGCGTAGTTGCCCTGACCATAATAGGCCTCGGCGGTCAGCGCGGCGAGCTTGCCGTCGGCGGCCGACTTGGCGCGGGCCTCGGTCGGCGCCAGCGAGCCTTCCTGGCGGCTCTTGGCGGCGGCGGCGGCCAGCATGGCCTTTGCCGTCGCGTTACCTGCCGGGATCTTGCCGGTGGCGATGCCTTCCTTCAGCACCGTCTCCGCTTCGGCGGGCAGGCCCTTGTCGGTCGCATATTGCGCATATTCCATATAGTCGTTCTGATCGGCGAGCGACTTGGTGGCGCGCATCAGGCGGAACAGGTCGAGCCGCTGGTTCTTGTCCAGCGTCGCCAGCGAACCCGGCTGCAGACCATAAATCACCAGCGAGTTACGCCAGTTCTGCGCGGTCGGATAGGCCGTGATCCACTTGCGCATCCAGCTCAGCGTTTCCGGAACCATCTTCGCCTTGTTGGCCCGGCCGATCGCGTACTTGTAATAGTCCTCAGGCGCCTTCTGGCCCGAGGCGGTCATCTGGTCGATCGCGCTCGACAGTTCGGCATTGGCACCGGCGACGTCGCCCGAATCCATCTTCGCCTTGACGATCAGCATCGGCAGGTTCGGATCGTTGTAACCGAGCTGCTTGGCCTGGTTGAAATATTGCAGCGCGATCGGATACTGCTTGCCGTTATAGGCCAGCGCACCACGGCGGAAGACGTAGCGCGGCTTGTCCGCGGCCGGGGTCGACGGGCTGGCGATCAGCGCGTCGAGCGGCTTGGCCAACGACGCTTCGTCGACCGGCGCGTTCGGATTGGCCTGCTGCGCCGCATAGAGCTTGCCCGATTCGAGTTCGTAGCGCAGCGCCGCCGCGATATATTTGTCGTCCTCGGTCTTCGCCGCAGCTTCGACCGCCGCGACCAGCGGATCGGCCGCAGCGTAATTCTTCTGCTGCAACACGGGCTGTGCCGCCTGCGCCGCCTTCAGCGCCTCGGGGCTCAGCTTCAGGCCGCCGGCCTCCTCGGCCTTCTTTTTCTGCGCCACTGCCGGGACCGTCAGGGCAACCCCACTCACACTCGTCGCCAGCACGGCCGCAAGCGCGAGCTTCGGAATGATCTTCATGCGAATTTTCTCCAAGAATAGAGCCTGTCGGGTCCAGAACCGTATCTGACGGGCTTGATAGGGACAGCGCGCGTCCCGTTCAAGCAATGCGATGATGCGATCCTCCCTTACCCCTCAACCGCTGAACGCGGATTGAACGCGAACGCTCCGAGCGCTAGCGCGGCAGGATCATGATTGCCGTCATCTCCCCCGCCAAAACGCTCGATTACAAGAGCCCCCTCCCCGACCTTGCCCCGACCGAGCCGCATTTCGCCGCCGAAGCCTGCACCCTGGCGCAGGCCGCTGCCGGTCTGGGCGAGGACAAGCTTTCCTCGCTGATGCGCATCTCGCCCGCGCTCGCCAAACTCAACGCCGAACGCTTTCGCGACTTCGCAACCGCGACGGAGCGGCCCGCGATGTTCGCCTTTGCGGGCGACGTCTATACCGGGCTCGAGGCCAAGACGCTGGACGAACCGGCGGTGCTGTTCGCACAGGATCATCTGCGGATGCTGTCGGGGCTTTACGGCCTGCTCCGCCCGCTCGACGCGATGCGGCCCTATCGTCTCGAGATGGGCACGCGCTGGGCACCGCGCGGCGACAAGCTGACCGACTGGTGGGGCGACCGCATCGCCAAGCGGCTATCCAACGAGGTCGAGGCGGAGGGCTCGGGCACGATCCTGAACCTCGCCAGCCAGGAATATTGGCACGCGGTCGACGGCAAGCTTCCCGCCACGATCCGGGTAATCGCGGTCGATTTCCGGGAGGGCGATCGCTTTATCAGCTTCCATGCGAAAAAGGCGCGCGGGGCGATGGCACGCTGGATGGTCGAACATGCCATCACCGATACCGATGCGATGCGTGGCTTCGACAGCGACGGCTATGGGTTCGACGCGGCGAACAGCACGCCGACACAGTGGAGATTCGTGCGATGAGCGAATGGAAGCAGGCGATCGTTATCGGCGCTTCCGGCGGTATTGGCGGCGCTATCGCCGATGCGCTTGAGCAGGAAGGCGTAAGTGTCGCCCGCTTCGGTCGTTCGATGAGCGGCGATGCGCATATCGACATCGAGGACGAAGCGAGCATCGCGGCAGCGGCGGACCGGATCGCAAAAAGCCGCGCCCCCGATCTGGTGATCGTCGCCACCGGCCTGCTGCATGACGGTGCCCAGGGGCCCGAAAAGGCGATCGACCAGCTGTCGCCCGCATGGCTGGCGCGCAATTTCGCGGTGAATGCGATCGGCCCGGCGCTGGTCGCCAAGCATCTGCTGCCGCTGATGCCGCGCACCGGCAAGACGATCTTCGCCGCCTTGTCGGCGCGGGTCGGATCGATCTCGGACAATCGCATGGGCGGCTGGTATGGCTATCGCGCGTCCAAGGCCGCGTTGAACCAGTTCATCCGCACGCTCGCCATCGAACATAAGCGGCGCAACGACCGCTCCATCGTGGTCGCGCTGCATCCCGGCACGGTCGATACGGCTTTGTCCAAGCCGTTCCAGGGCAATGTCAGGCCCGGCGGCTTGTTCGATCCGTCACGCGCCGCCGTCCAGCTTCTCGACGTGCTCGACGGACTCCGCGCGCCGGACAGTGGCAAGCTGTTCGATTGGGAGGGCAAGGAGGTCCAGCCTTGACCACCCCCCTGATTATAACTTGCATTACAGCATCGTAACGTCGGCGACATTCGCGCGAAACCACCCGTCCCCGATAAGGAGCGGGCTGGTCGCCGTTCCACTCCCGTCGGCGGCCAGCGTCTACCAAGTCCCGCGATCCGCTGCCGAGCAGGTAGCATCGCCGCAGGGCCCGTCCCCGCGCCCGGTTTTCACGCATCGGTCGCTTCCCGAACCGCTCATGCGAATGCCGGCGCGCGGGGATGGCGAAGGGGTGGTCAGGCGGCTTCTGCTGGGCTAGGAACGACGCTTCCCATCTGACAACCAACCCGGAAAGCAACAGACTTTGGCCGACGAGACGACCCTCGCGGAACCTTCCGATATTTCGACGATCTCCATCGTCGACGAGATGAAGTCGAGCTATCTCGACTATGCGATGAGCGTGATCGTGGCGCGTGCGCTGCCCGACGTGCGCGACGGCCTGAAGCCCGTCCATCGCCGCATCCTCTATTCGGCCGCCGAGAGCGGCTTCGTCGCAGGCAAGCCGTACCGCAAGTCGGCGCGCATCGTCGGCGACGTCATGGGTAAATACCACCCGCATGGCGACAGCGCGATCTATGATGCGCTGGCCCGCATGGCGCAGGACTGGTCGATGCGCGTGCCGCTGATCGACGGTCAGGGCAACTTCGGCTCGATGGACCCCGATCCGCCCGCCGCGATGCGTTACACCGAAGCGCGTCTGGCCAAGGTCGCCAACTCGCTGCTCGACGATCTCGACAAGGACACGGTCGACTTCCAGCCCAACTATGACGGCTCGGAGCGCGAACCCTCGGTCCTGCCCGCCCAGTATCCGAACCTGCTGGTCAATGGTGCTGGCGGTATCGCGGTCGGCATGGCGACCAACATCCCGCCGCATAACCTGGGCGAGGTGGTCAATGCCTGCCTGGCGTACATGGAAAACGGCGCGATCACGGTCGAGGAACTGAACGAGATCGTTCCCGCCCCCGATTTCCCTACCGGCGCGCTGATCCTGGGCCGTTCGGGCGCGCGGTCGGCCTATCAGACCGGGCGCGGTTCGATCATCGTGCGTTCGCGCCACGAGATCGAGGAAATGCGCGGCGACCGCCGGGCGATCGTCCTCACCGAAATCCCCTTCCAGCAGGGCAAGAATGCGCTGGTCGAAAAGATTGCCGAGGCCGCCAAGGAAAAGCGGATCGAGGGGATCAGCGACATTCGCGACGAGTCGAACCGCGAAGGCGTTCGCATCGTCATCGACCTGAAGCGCGACGCGACCCCGGAGGTCGTGCTCAACCAGCTTTGGCGGCACACCCCCGCCCAAACCAGCTTCCCGGCCAATATGCTCGCCATTCGCGGCGGTCGGCCCGAGCTGCTGAACCTGCGCGACATCATCCAGGCCTTCGTCCAGTTCCGCGAGCAGGTCATCACCCGCCGCTCCAAGTTCGAGCTGGCCAAGGCGCGCGAGCGGGCGCACATCTTGCTGGGCCTCGTCATCGCGGTGACGAACCTGGACGAGGTGGTGCGCATCATCCGCGGTTCGGCCTCGCCGGTCGCCGCGCGTGAGGCGTTGCTCGCCCGCAAATGGCCGATCGCCGAGATCGCGCCATACATCCGCCTGGTCGAAGCGGTCGAGAGCGAGGGCTTTGGCGACACCTATCGCCTGTCCGAGACCCAGGTTCGCGCGATCCTCGACCTGCGCCTGCATCGCCTGACGGCACTCGGCCGTGACGAGATCGGCGACGAGCTGAAGGGGCTGGCGGACTCGATCACCGAGCTGCTCGAGATCCTCGCCAACCGCGTGAAGCTCTATGAGGTGATGCGCGGCGAGCTGGTGGCGATCCGCGACCAGTTCGCGACCCCGCGCCGCTCGGAAATCGCCGCCGCCGCCGATGGCATCGACGACGAGGACCTGATCGAGCGCGAGGACATGGTCGTCACCGTGACCATGCAGGGCTATATCAAGCGCACCCCGCTCGATGCCTTCCGCGCGCAGAACCGGGGCGGCAAGGGCCGCTCGGGAATGGCGACCAAGGACGAGGACGTCGTCACCGAGCTGTTCGTGACCAGCACGCACACGCCGGTCCTGTTCTTCTCGAACCACGGCAAAGTCTATCGCTACAAGGTGTGGCGCCTGCCGGAGGGCGGCCCCGCCACGCGCGGGCGGCCGATGGTCAATTTGCTGCCGCTGGCACCGGGCGAGGTCATCTCGACCGTGCTGCCGCTGCCCGAGGACGAGGCGGAGTGGGGCAAGCTCCACGTCATGTTCGCTACGGCCAAGGGTGCCGTGCGCCGCAACTCGATGGATGCGTTCACCAACGTGCCCTCGAACGGCAAGATCGCGATGCGCTTCGAAGAGGGCAGCGAGGACCGGTTGATCGGCGTCGCGCTGCTCGGCGCGGAGGACGACGTGCTGCTCGCCACCCGTTGCGGCCGGGCGATCCGCTTTGCCGCCGACGATGTGCGCGAGTTCCAGAGCCGCACCTCGACCGGCGTGCGCGGTATCGCGCTCAAGGGCGAGGACGAGGTCATCTCGCTCTCGGTCCTGCACCGAGTCGGCACCACCCAGGAGGAGCGCGAGGCTTATTTGCGCTTCGCCCCCTGGAAGGGCGAGAAGGAAGGCGAGCCCGAGTTGTCGGTTGAGCGGTACGAGGAACTGCGCGAAAACGAGCAGTTCATTCTCACCGTCTGCGCCAACGGCTATGGCAAGCTGTCTTCGGCCTATGAATATCGCCGTACGGGTCGCGGTGGTCAGGGCATTACCAATATCGACAATATCGCCCGCAATGGTGATGTCGTCGCCAGCTTCCCTGCATCCAAGGGGCATCAGCTGATGCTCGTGACCGATCAGGCCAAGCTGATCCGCATGTCGCTGGCGTCGCTGCGTGTCATCGGGCGCGGCTCGGCGGGGCTGCGGCTCTTCAACGTCGCGGCTGGCGAACATGTTGTCTCGGCCGCACGCATCGAGGAGACCGAGGAGGATGCCGAGATGAACCTGGCCGACGGCACTCCCGAGATCGCACCCGAACCGGATGCGGAGGTGGGCGAGAATCTGGCCGCCGGGCCGGAGGATGGCGAGTGAGCCACCCCGCCACCGCCTATAAGGTGCTGACCGCCGACCAAATGGCTGCACTGGAACAGGAGGGCGTCTTCAGTGGCGCGCCGGTGGATATGGCCGATGGCTATATCCACCTCTCTACCGCCGCCCAGCTCACCGAGACGGTGGACAAGCATTTCGCCGGCCAGACCGACCTGCACATTGCGGCGGTCGATCTGGAGGCGATGGGCGAGGCGGTGAAGTGGGAGGAGAGCCGGGGCGGCCAGCTCTTCCCGCATCTCTATGCCCCGTTGAGCTTGACGGCGGTCGTCGCCTATGGCCCGATGCAGCGCGATGACGACGGCAGCGTTCGGTTGCCCATCACCGGTTGAGACTCTTTGTGATGACGTTTCGTCATTGAAATGTCATCAAATCCTAACGCCACCTTTACCGGTCACGCATAGCAAAGACGGCGATGAAGCCGTCTGTCTTCTCTAATGGCCCACCAGTGGCCGATGACCCGGTGATCGGGGCCGACGCTTCGCTGGCCGAGGCGATCGGCCTCTTCCGCCAGCACCCCGACATGCGCCTGCTGCCCGTCCTCGACGCCGGGCAGCGCCCCGTTGGCGCGGTCCGTGAACGGGACTTGCGCGGATTGCTGTTCAATCCCTTTGGCCATGCCCTGCTTCAAAATCCCGATTTCGGCACCACGCTGAACGCCTATGTCCGCGCCCATGCCATTTGCGAGGTGGAAGCCCCACTCGCTGAAAAGCTGGTGCTTCATGCCGACTGGGGGGCGCCGGACATGCTGATCCTGACCCGTGAGGGCATTTTCGCCGGGACGCTCGACGCCGCGACGCTGGCCCGGCAGGCCGCCGATGTGCAGATTTCGCTCGCGAAGGAAAGGATCACACGAGCGCAGCGGATCGACGAGGCCGCGCGCGACTTCATGGTGGACATCGGCGCATCGTCCGAAGAATTGCTGGCGGCGACCCGCGAGATGGACCAGATGGCCGCTGCCCTTGCCCGCTATGCCGCGCAAACGCATGGTGGTGCGGATCGCATGACCGGCGCAATGGGCGACGCGGGCAGCGCGCTCGCCGACATCGCCAAGCAGGGGCATGGCCTGACCGAGGCCTTTGGCGCGATTACGCGCGATATGGATCAGGCGCGAAAGATCCGGGAGGAAGTGCGCCACCGGATCGCCAGCACCGGCCGCCATGCCTATGCCCTGGCGAACGGCGCCACCACCATCGACGCGCTGCTGGCCGTGATCGAGGGCGTGGCGACCCGCACCAATTTGCTGGCACTGAATGCCGCCATCGAAGCCGCGCGTGCGGGCGAGACCGGGCGGGGCTTCGCCGTCGTCGCGCATGAGGTGAAGGCGCTTGCCCGCCAGACGCGCGAGGCGGCGCAGGATGCGACCCGCAACGTAGCACAGGTCAAGTCGGACCTTCACGCGCTGGTCGCCGAACAAAAGCATCTCGATGAAGCGGTCGAGGCGATCAGCGGCATCTCCCACTCGATCGACACGGCTGTCGCGGCGCAGGGCATGGCGACCGCCTCCATCGCCGCCAATGTCGATCAGACCGCTTCGGCCGCTCGCCAGATCGGCGCGCAGGTCCGTCAGATACAGGAAGACGCCACGCGGATCGACCGCGATGCCGGATCGCTGCTGACCTTAGCCCGGACATTGGGCCACACCGTTACCCGGTTGCGCGATCGCACCGCTGGTTTCGTCGATACGGTCGCCGCCTGATCGTCAGACGTAGAGGTCGACCACCGTCACCCCCTCGCCCACCGCCTCCAGCAACAAGGTCCGGTGGCAGTGACAGGGATCGCGCTCGAAACAGAGCAAGGCGCTGGGCTTCTCCCGCGACAGATCGAGCATCCGCGCCGCTGCGGCCTGCGCCTCGGGTAGGGCAAGCTGGTCGTCATAGACCTCGCGCAGGGTCGTGACGTCGCCCTGCTTCGCCGCGTCGCGCCCGCGTTTCGGCGTGCCCAGGTCCTTCAGATGGACATAATCGATCCCAACCTCCCGCAACGCCGCCGCGAGCGGGGATTTGGAAAAGCCCGGACGTCGCGACAACGGCAGCGCGCGAACGTCGATCAACCGCTCGACCCCGGCCTGCCTCAACGTCGCCAGAAAGCCGTCGACGGTCGCGCCTTCGTAACCGATGGTGAAAATGGTGGTCATGAACAGCAGGTGGGGGTTGGCCGGCAGGCTGCCAAGTGCTTCCACCTGACGGCTTACGGGTCTAAAGCCGGGCGATGACTTATGACATTCATGTGATCGGCGGCGGGCTGGCGGGTTCCGAAGCGGCGTGGCAGTTGGCCGAGGCGGGGCTGAAGGTGCGCCTGTCCGAAATGCGCGGCGGGGCAGACACCACGCCCGCCCATCATGGCGGGGATTTGGCCGAGTTGGTCTGTTCCAACTCCTTCCGCTCGGACGATGCGACCTCCAACGCGGTCGGCCTGCTCCATCAGGAGATGCGCGCGCTCGGCTCGATCATCATGGCGAAGGGCGACACCCATGCGGTGCCCGCCGGGTCGGCGCTGGCCGTCGACCGCGATGGCTTTTCGGCCGGGGTCACGGCCGCGCTCGCGGCGCATCCCAACATCACCATCGTTCGCGAGCGGATCGATGCGCTGCCGGAGGGGCCCGCGATCATCGCCACCGGCCCGCTGACCGCGCCATCGCTGGCGGGCGGCATCGGCGAGGCGACCGGCGCGGAGGCGCTGGCCTTCTTCGACGCCATCGCGCCGATCGTCCACCGCGAGTCGATCGACATGGACGTCGCCTGGTTCCAGAGCCGATGGAACAAGGGCACGGGCAAGGATTACATCAACTGCCCAATGGACAAGGACCAGTATCTGGCCTTCCATCAGGCGCTGCTCGACGGCGAGAAGACCGAGTTCCGCGAGTGGGAGAAGAACACGCCCTATTTCGACGGCTGTATGCCGGTCGAGGTCATGGCCGAACGCGGCGTCGACACGCTGCGCTTCGGGCCGATGAAGGGCGTCGGGTTGGACGATCCGCGCACCGGACGCTGGCCCTATGCCGTCGTCCAGCTACGCCAGGACAATGCGGCGGGCACGCTGTGGAACATCGTCGGTTTCCAGACCAAGCTGAAATATGCCGAGCAGATCCGCATCTTCCGCACCATTCCGGGGTTGGAGAAGGCCGAGTTCGCGCGGCTGGGTGGCTTGCACCGCAACACCTTCATCCGCTCGCCCGAACTGCTCGACGCGACGCTGCGGCTGAAGTCGCGGCCCAATCTGCGCTTTGCGGGCCAGATCACGGGCTGCGAGGGCTATATCGAGAGCGCCGCGATCGGTCTGCTCGCCGGGCGCTTCGCTGCCGCCGAGCTGACCGGCCGGACCATCGCCCCGCCGCCGGTCGAAACGGCGCTGGGCGCGCTGCTGGGTCACATCACCGGGCTGGCCGAGGCCGAGACCTATCAGCCGATGAACGTCAATTTCGGCCTGTTCCCGCCCATCCCCGGCCGGACCAAGAAGGCCGATCGCAAAAAGATGTACACCGACCGCGCGCGCGAGGCGCTGCCCGGCTGGCTCAACTCTCTTCCGCCTGGGCCGCCTCCGGTGCCTCAGCCGGTCCCGTTCGTGCCGGAGGACAGTCCCGCCGAGCCGGTCGACGCTTAACGGCGGTGGTGGCGAACTCGACCGCGTTCATCGTGCCCGACTTGTCGCGGTCGGCGGTGGCGAATTTGGTCGTGGCCTTGATCGCCCACTCGTCGAAGGACAGCCTGCCGTCGCCGTCGCGGTCCAGCTTGGCATAGGCCTTGCGCCGCGCGGCGAGATATTCCTCACGGGTGATCGTGCCGTTGCGGTCCTTATCGTAGCGGTCGAAGCGCTTCTGCTCGCGGGTGCGGGTGGACGCTTCGGGAAGCGGCCCATCGTCCTCGGCAGTTTGCGGGGGCGAGGCGGTCGCCGCGCTCGCGGCTGGGAGCGGGGATGGCGTGTCGGGTCGGCTGCCCCACAGGAACAGCCCCGCCCCCACCAGCACGAGCGTGCCCAACCCACCGGCCAGATAGCGCCACATCGGTCCCGTCTCCCCCCGTCAGACGGGGTTATGGTTAACCGGGGTTATATGGGAGCGGCAAGGTGATTCCCGTGGCCTTCGACTTCGCTCAGGCTGAACGTGGTTTTGGTGAGCCGCTCCCCACTCTGGGTGTACCCCGGCGAAGGCCGGGGTCCAGTTCTGCGCAGCCTGTGGAGCGCCGCGGATCGGCGGGGGAGGCAAAGGTCCCGCGCCGTCGATAGAGCATTACAACTGGACTCCGGCCTTCGCCGGGGTACGGCTCCGTCTTGATACGAACGGCTTCAGCGCCTCGTCAAACCATGCCACGCCAGTCGCGCCGCACGTAGGGGATGGCCCGGCAGGCGGTCCGGGTGGCGCAGGCCCTCTCGGGCCAAAACGCCCAGCCCGCTCAACCCCCGCGTCCCTCGTGCCCGCTTCGGCGACAGCGCAGTGTCCAATTCGCTTAAAGCCTGTGCACCGATTCGATCCGCCAGCGGCTTGTCGCTGATATGCCCGGCCAGGTCGGCCTTGGCCCAGGCGATACCGAGAGGCACCCACCCCTTACCACCCAGCAACCGCCCGATCGAGCCGAACAACACCCCGCCCCGCGCGCTTGCATGAAGTGCCACCCGTTCGTCGTCCAGCGGCTCGCCATCATCGAGCAGTGCCTCCCACCCCTCGATCATCGGCGCCAGCTCCGCCCCCCGCACGCCACCGGGCAGCACCGACGCCGCCAGCCGCTGCAACACGGGATGCGCAGGAGCCGCCTCGCGGTCGAGCTTCTCCAGCGCCTCATACCACCAGGTGAGCCGCATCTGGCCGATCATCGGCTCGGTCGTGCTTTGCAAGATGGAGGCGAGCTGATGGTCGAGATCGAGCAGCGCCGCGAACCCCTCGCGCGCCGATGCGGGCGCATAGCCCACCGCCAGTGCCTGTTCGCGCATCACCGCTTCTATCGCGGGCGGGGGCGTCGGGGTGGCAGGAATATCAGTCATCCCCTGCCCTTTGCACGAATGAACCCCATGAAAAAGGGCCTCCCGGTTTCCCGGAAGGCCCCCTTCAAATCATAAGATAACCCGCCGCTTAGCCGCGATAGGTGACCTTCTTGACCGCCGCGACGACCTTGTCCGCATCGACCAGCGCCAGCTTTTCGAGGTTGGCGGCGTAAGGCAGCGGCACGTCCTCGTTGGTCACGCGCAGCACGGGCGCATCGAGGTCGTCGAACCCTTCTTCCATCACGACGGCGGTGATTTCCGACGCGATCGAGCAGGTGGGCCAGCCTTCCTCGACCACGACCAAGCGGTTGGTCTTGGCGAGCGACTTCAGCACCGTCTTGGTGTCGAGCGGACGCAGCGTGCGCAGGTCGATGACCTCCGCATCGATGCCCTCGGCGGCCAGCTTCTCGGCGGCTTCGAGCGCGACGCCCACGCCGATCGAGTAAGAGACGAGCGTGACGTCCTTGCCCTCGCGCATGATCCGCGCCTTGCCGATCGGCAGGACGAAATCGTCGAGCTTGGGCACGTCGAACGAACGACCGTACATCAGCTCGTTCTCAAGGAACACGACCGGGTCTTCCGAACGGATCGCCGCCTTCAGCAGGCCCTTGGCATCGGCCGCGTCATAGGGCGCGATCACGATCAGGCCGGGGACCGACGCATACCACGGGCCGTAATTCTGCGAGTGCTGCGCGCCGACGCGGCTGGCGGCACCGTTGGGACCACGGAACACGATCGGGCAGCGCATCTGGCCACCGGACATATAGTTGGTCTTGGCGGCCGAGTTGATGATGTGGTCGATCGCCTGCATGGCGAAGTTGAACGTCATGAACTCGATGACCGGACGCAGGCCGCCCATCGCGGCACCGGTGCCGACACCGGCAAAGCCATACTCGGTGATCGGCGTGTCGATCACGCGACGGTCGCCGAACTCGTCCAGCAGGCCCTGCGTCACCTTGTACGCGCCCTGATACTGGGCGACTTCCTCGCCCATCACGAAGACGCGGTCGTCGGCGCGCATTTCCTCGGCCATCGCGTCGCGCAGCGCTTCGCGGACGGTCAGCTTGACCATCTCGGTGCCTTCCGGGATTTCCGGCGAGGCGGGCGCTTCCTGCTCGGCGGCAACGACCAGCTTCTGCGTGCCGCTTTCCTGCTCGGCAGCGGCAGCACCTTCCGGCATCGGCGGTGCGTTCGAGTCGGTCGCCTCGTTCTTCGGCGCGGCATTGGCGGCCTCGCCCGAACGGCTGCCCGACGCGGCGGCGGACGCGACGTCCTCGCCCTCTTCGGCCAGCAGCGCGATGGCGGTGCCGACCTTCACATTGTCGGTGCCCTCGGCGACGATGATCTTAGCGATCACGCCCTCATCGACGGCCTCGAACTCCATCGTCGCCTTGTCGGTCTCGATCTCGGCCATGATGTCGCCGGACTTGACCGTATCGCCTTCCTTCACGAGCCACTTGGCGAGCGTGCCCTCTTCCATGGTCGGCGAAAGGGCCGGCATCTTGATCTCGATCGCCATCTTAGTAACGCTCCACCAGCACTTCAGTGTAGAGTTCAGCCACATCGGGCTCGGGGGTCTGTTCGGCGAAATCGGCCGCTTCGTTGACCTGCTTGCGAATGTCCTGCTCCAGGACCTTCAGATCGGCCTCGGTGACGCCCTGCTCTTCGAGCAGACGCTTCACATGATCGATCGGATCGGACTTGTCGCGCACGCCCTGCACTTCCTCGCGGCTGCGATACTTGGCGGGGTCGGACATGGAATGACCGCGATAGCGATAGGTCTTCATCTCGAGGATGACCGGACCCTTGCCCGCACGGACCCAGGCCAGCGCCTCTTCGGCGGCACCGCGGCATGCCAGCACGTCCATGCCGTCGACCTGGATGCCGGGGATGCGGAAGCTCTCGCCGCGGCGATAGAGCTGGTCCTCGGACGAGGCGCGGTTGACCGCCGTGCCCATAGCGTACTGGTTGTTCTCGATCACGAAGATGATCGGGAGCTTCCACAGCTCCGCCATGTTGAAGCTCTCGTACACCTGGCCCTGATTGGCAGCACCATCGCCGAAATAGGCGAGGCAGACGCCGCCGTCATTGCTGTACTTGTGCCCGAACGCCAGGCCGGTGCCCAGCGACACCTGCGCGCCCACGATACCGTGGCCGCCGTAGAACTTATGCTCGGTCGAGAACATGTGCATCGACCCGCCCTTGCCCTTGGAGATGCCGGCGGCACGCCCCGTCAGCTCGGCCATGATGACCTTGGGATCGATGCCATAGGCCAGCATGTGGCCATGGTCGCGATAACCGGTGATGACCGAATCCTTGTCGCCGTCGAGCGCCGATTGGAGACCCACCGCCACGGCCTCCTGGCCGATATACAGGTGGCAGAAACCGCCGATCAGGCCGAGGCCATAAAGCTGGCCCGCCTTTTCTTCGAAGCGGCGGATCAGGAGCATCTGCTTATAGAAATCCAGCAACTGTTCCTTGGTAGCCTGGAACGGTTGCGGTTCGGCGGGACGCTCCCGATTGGGAATGGGGGGCTCGCTGGTACGGCTTGGAGCTTTTGCCACAGTCGGGAACACCTTTGTTTCCGTTAGGGAAGGATGGACGCCTATTGGCGTGCTTTGTCACGAAACTCAATTCCCCCTCTTAATTCCCATTCGGACAGGTGGAATTTAGGGGTGAATAGCTTTGCATCGGTTGCCTTGTCGGCGCACCGCAGCCTACAACGCCCGTCGATTATGGATAGACCCAAACACCCGTTTCGCATCGCCAATTTCCGCAGCTACTGGCTGTCGCGGTTCACCGGGACCATCGCGGTATCCGCCATGTCGATCGTCATCGGGTGGCAGGTTTACAATCTGGCGCGCGAAACGATGGACGTGCGGCAGGCCGCCTTCATGCTCGGCATGATCGGTTTCGCGCAGTTCGTGCCGCTGTTCCTGCTGACCCCGATCACCGGTCTGGTCGCCGACAGCGTCGACCGGCGGTGGATCGTGCGGGCGACGACGGCGCTATTGGTCCTGGCCGCTGCAAGCCTCTGGTTCCTGACATGGTCCGGGCATCTGACCCTGGGGGCGCTGTTCACCGCCGCCGTGGCCTTCGGCATCGCGCGTGCCTTTTCGGGGCCTGCCTATTCGGCGCTCGCCCCCAATCTGGTCCCGCGCGAAAGCCTGCCGACCGCCATCGCGGTCAGCTCGATCGCGTGGCAGGTCGGCACCATCGCCGGTCCAAGCGTCGGCGGGCTTCTCTATGCGATCCATCCCGAATTTGCTTATGGCATCGCCACCTTGCTGTTCGCGGTCGCGCTGTTTTGCATCTTTCTGATCGGCCCGGTTCCGCAGCCGCCCGCGCAGACCGACCGCCGACCACTGACCCGAATCGTCGAGGGGTTCAGCTATGTCCGTCGCAACCGGCTGGTGCAGGCGGCGATCACGCTCGACCTGTTCGCGGTGTTGCTGGCGGGTGCGACATCGCTGCTGCCGGTCTATGCGCGCGACATATTGCATGTCGGATCGCAGGGCTTGGGCGTGCTGGCGGCGGGCATGGGCATCGGGGCGGCGACCACGGCGATCTGGTTTTCGTTCAAGCCGATGACCAGCAATGTCGGGGTCAAGATGCTGGTTGCGGTCGTGGTCTTCGGCCTGTCGATCCTGACCTTCGGCATCGCCAGCAATGTGACCGGCGCCCTGGGGCTCCAGAGCGGAACGGTGGCGCTGGGCGGGCTGAACCTGTTCGTCCACCCCGCCTTCCTGCTCAGCCTCGCCGCGCTGATCTGCGCGGGCGGCGCGGACATGGTGTCGGTCTATGTCCGCCAGTCGCTGATCCAGCTCCATACCCCCGACGCGATGCGCGGGCGGGTGAGCGCGGTGTCGCAACTCACCATTTCCGCCTCCAACGAGTTGGGCGAGTTCGAGAGCGGGGTGATGGCCTCGATCCTCGGCCCCGTCGGCGCGGTGGTGTTCGGCGGACTGGGGGCGATCGGCGTCACGTTGCTCTGGTCGCGGCTGTTTCCGGAACTCCGACGCGCGCGAACCTTTGATCCGCCTGAAATCCTTGCAACCGAACCAACCCACGGAGAAGCCAAGCCATGAAGGCCAACACCATCCTGGAAACGATCGGCAACACGCCACATATCAAGCTCCAGCGGCTGTTCCCCGGAGCGGAAGTCTGGATCAAGTCCGAACGCTCCAACCCCGGCGGATCGATCAAGGACCGAATCGCCCTCGCGATGATCGAGGCGGCCGAGGCCAAGGGCGAATTGAAGCCCGGCGGGACCATCGTCGAGCCGACCAGCGGCAATACGGGCGTCGGCCTGGCGATGGTCGCTGCGGTAAAGGGCTATAAGCTGATTCTCGTCATGCCCGAATCCATGTCGATCGAGCGCCGCCGCCTGATGCTGGCCTATGGCGCGACCTTCGACCTGACCCCGCGTGAGAAAGGCATGAAGGGCGCGATCGAGCGGGCGCTGGAGCTGGTGCGCGACACGCCCGGCGCGTGGATGCCCCAACAGTTCGAGAACCCCGCGAACATCGACGTGCACGTCCGCACCACGGCGCAGGAAATCCTGAACGACTTCCGCGATTCGCCGATCGACGTCATCATCACCGGGGTCGGCACTGGCGGCCACATCACCGGCGTCGCCGAGACGCTGAAGAAGGAATGGCCGCAACTGAAGGTCTATGCGGTCGAGCCCGCCGCCTCGCCGGTCATCCAGGGCGGCGCCCCCGGCCCGCACCCGATCCAGGGGATCGGCGCAGGCTTCATCCCCGCCAATCTCCACACCCAGGCGATCGACGGTGTGATCGAGGTCGATGCCAATGTCGCCAAGGACATGGCGCGTCGTTCCGCCACCGAGGAAGGCATCCTCGTCGGCATCTCGTCCGGCGCGACGCTTGCCGCGATCCTGCAGAAGCTGCCCGACCTGCCCGAAGGTGTCCGCGTGCTCGGCTTCAACTATGACACGGGCGAGCGTTATCTGTCGGTGCCGGACTTCCTGCCCGAACAGTGAGCGATCTTGCCAAGCCGCGCGGCGGCATCCGCGCGGCCCTGTTCGCCATCGCCGGTACGGCCAGCGTCGTACCGGCTTTTCTCGTGGCGAACGCGCCCGCCATTCCCCATGCCTCTCGCATGTCGTCCCACCGGGCGGCACACGCGCAGCGCGTGGTCCCACCCGCCGAACTTCCCCCGGTCGAGCCCGTCGCCTTTATCGACATGACCCCGGACGAGGCGCGCGCTTATAACGAAGGCGTCCCCTTTTCGACCGACCCCAATCCGGCGGCGCGTCCTTTCGTCTTTCGCGGAACGGCGGAGGACAAGGCGCGCGCGCTAGATTGCCTCGCGGCCGGGGTGCTGTACGAGGCGGGTGACGATGCGAAGGGCGAACAGGCGGTGGCCCAGGTCATCCTGAACCGGCTGCGCCATCCCGCCTTCCCCAAGACTATATGCGGCGTGGTGTTCGAGGGGCAGGAACGCTCGACCGGGTGCCAGTTCACCTTTAGTTGCGACGGCGCGCTGACCAAGTGGCAGCCGCCCGAAGCCGCCTGGGCCCGCGCGCGCGAAATCGCCGCCATGGCCTTGAACGGCAAGGTCTTCCGGCCCGTCGGACACGCCACCCATTACCATACCGATTGGGTCGTCCCCTATTGGCAGGCGAGCCTGGACAAGGTGGCACGGGTCGGCAGCCATTTGTTCTTCCGCTGGTCAGGCTGGTGGGGAACGCCGCCGGCCTTCAACCGCCATCAACTGGCCGACGAGCCGATCATCCCTTCGATCGCCCCCTTCTCCCCGGCCCACCGTGCCGGAGCAGAGGCCAGCGACGAGGCTGGCGCAGCGCTTGCCGAAGGCGCAGTGGCGGCGGGCACGACCGGACCGCTGGCAAGCGACCCGGACATGTTCCTCGTGACGCTTCCTGCCGGACTGTTGCCCGAGGGGTTTGCCGCTTTCGCGCTGAAACTGTGCGCGGAGCGCAAGCATTGCACCGTCATGGCCTGGCGAGAAGGAAGCGCGAAGCCCAACTCGGTGCCGCTGACGACGGGGCAGATGGACATGATGGCCTTCAGCTATCTGCGCGATACGGCGGCCGGTCTCGAACGCACGCTGTGGAATTGTACGCTCTATCCCGCGATGCGCGGGCCGCGTTGCATGAAGCGGCAGGTGATGACGGTCATGCCGCCCAATCCCGTGCCCAGCCCCACGCCACAGGCTGCCGCCACCCCCACCGCCCCGGGTGAGTTGGGCGGCGTCCGCCGGGCCAGCGCGCCGCCCGCCGAGGCCAAACAGCCCTGATTCGCGGTTCGTCAGTCGCGGTGCGATTCGATGACCGCGACGAACTCGGTCAACTCGGCGATTGCCGCGTCGATGTCCCGCTTCTGCGCCCGCAAGGCCTCGATCTTGGCGGTGCAGCGAGCGATCGTGACTTCACGCTGCTGGCGGCGGTCGTCGCCCAGGTCGTAGAGGTCGATCATCTCGCGAATATCCGCCAGACTGAACCCCACTCGCTTGCCCCGCAATATCCAGGCAAGCCGAGCGCGATCGCGCTGCGAATAGATACGCTGCGTCCCTCGCCGCTCGGGCGCGATCAGCCCTTCATCCTCGTAAAAGCGAAGTGCACGCGCCGTGACGCCAAATTCCGTGCAGAGCTGTGTAATGGAATAATCGTCGCGATCGCCACGGGGGGGAATGGCTGCAGGGGCAACGGGGGTCGACATGGCGCGACGCTATATGCCGTTTACGTGAACGTCAATCGACCCGCTCAGCTATCGCACAGACGGTCGCCGTCCACGCCGTGAAGCGCCTGCGCTTCGGCCATTGAGGCGCTGATCCGTTCGACGGCGAGGGCCGACAGGCTGGCCCTGCCGGTGCACAAGGCATTGCACGCATTGGGCAAAGCCGCTGGGAACTGAATGGTTTCGCCATCGAAGCGGGCGGTGAAGCGGCACGACCCAAAGGCGATCTCCAGGGCGGGGCCGGACCGGTGGAGCGTACCACGCGCGGTACACCCCTGCCCCTCGCCATAATCGAGCATCACGCCGATCTGTCGATCCGCCGCCGCCCCGCCGGACTTGGGCAGGATGCACATCCGGTCGGTGTCGCGCGACCAGATGCCGTCGAGCGGCGCGGCAGCGGGGTCGGCGACGAGACCGGCAGCAATGCCCGCCGCCTCCAACCGTTCGCCCGCCGCATTGTCGCCGCTTCCCACGCCCTGACCGCAGGCCGCCGTCCATCCCGCCAGCAGGACGATCCCCCAGCGCCTGATCACGCCACCGGGGCCAGGCCGTCGCCGTCGATCCGCCGATAAAAACAACTGCGCCGCCCGGTATGACAAGCCGGACCCGCCGGCTCGCAGATCAGCCAGATCGCATCCTGATCGCAATCGATCCGCATCTCCACGACGCGAAGGACATTGTTCGAGCTTTCGCCCTTCTTCCATAAACGCCCGCGACTGCGCGACCAGAAATGCGCTTCTCCGGTGTCCCGTGTCGCCGACAGCGCTTCTTGATTCATGTGCGCGACCATGAGGATTTCGCCGCTCGCCCGGTCGGTAGCGATTGCGGTGAGTAAGCCATTTGCATCGAATTTCGGGTCGAGCGTCAGCCCGGTGTCGCGGTGATCTGCCATAGACCCGCCTTTAACCGGCTATCGGGCGCAAGTCATCTTTGCGCACGGTCCAGGCCAGGCCGCCAATCAGCCATGATCGCGAATCGCCTTGATAAGATCGTCCTTGCTCATCTTCGATCGGCCTTCGATACCGATCTTTCGAGCTTCCTTCATCAGGTCGTCCTTGGTGCGATCCTCGAGATGGGTGGAGCGGTGATCCAGACTGCCCTTGGCTTTCGCGTTGGCGATGCGAGCGGCCTTTTCCTTGGATTGGCCCTGCTTGCGCAGTTCCTCGTACAGCCCGTCATCCTTGATCTGGGCCCCATGATCGCGCGCCATATGGCTTCTCCTACATTGGGGCCCGAAACGCAGGGTCTGTGAAAATGATCCCGTGGATGATGACAAACAGGCGACAAACGCAGATCACATTCCTATATGCGCCCCGTCTGCCCCTCAGTTGCGAACGTTGCGAGCGCCTCTCCCATGCTGACCACCAACCCCTTCGACGACGACAAACTCCGCGAGGAATGCGGTATTTTCGGCGTGTCCGGCGCCACCGGCGCGGCGGCACTGACCGCGCTGGGCCTTCACGCGCTCCAGCATCGCGGGCAGGAAGCCGCGGGCATCACCAGCTTCGATGGCACGCTGTTCCATACGCACCGCGCCATGGGTCATGTCGCGGGCAATTTCGATCGTGACGATGTGATCCGTGGCCTGCCGGGCGATGTCGCCTGCGGCCATGTCCGCTACTCGACCACGGGCGAAACCGCGCTGCGCAACGTCCAGCCGCTTTATGCCGATCTGTCGACCGGCGGCTTCGCCATCGCGCATAACGGCAATATCTCCAATGCGATGAAGCTGCGTCGCGAACTCGTGCGGCGCGGTTCGATCTTCCAGTCGACCAGCGATACAGAAACGATCATCCATCTGGTCGCGACCTCGAACTATCGCACCCTGCTCGATCGGTTCATCGACGCGCTGAAGCAGGTCGAGGGCGCCTATTCGCTGATCGTGATGACGCCGGAGGGCATGATCGCCTGCCGCGATCCGCTGGGCATCCGGCCGCTGGTCATGGGTCGCCTGGACGGCTCGGTGATCTTCGCGTCCGAGACCGTGGCGTTGGACGTGTGCGGCGCGACCTTCGAGCGTGCGGTCGAGCCGGGCGAGTTGGTCATCGTGCAGGGCACCGAAATTCGCTCGATCCACCCCTTCCAGTCGGTGGCGCCGCGCCCCTGCATCTTCGAATGGGTCTATTTCAGCCGCCCCGATTCGATCGCGGGCGATCAGTCGGTCTATTCGGTCCGCAAGGAAATCGGCGCGCAGCTGGCGATCGAGGCACCGGTCGATGCCGATCTGGTCATCCCGGTTCCCGATTCGGGGGTCCCCGCCGCAATCGGCTATGCCCAGCAGTCGGGCATTCCGTTCGAGCTGGGCATCATCCGCTCGCACTATGTCGGCCGAACCTTCATCCAGCCAGGGGACAAGGTCCGTCACCTGGGCGTCAAGTTGAAGCACAACGCGAACCGTGCGCTGATCCAGGGCAAGAAGGTCGTGCTGATCGACGATTCGATCGTGCGCGGCACCACCAGCCTCAAGATCGTGCAGATGATGCGCGAAGCGGGCGCGGCCGAAGTGCATATGCGCATCGCCAGCCCGCCCACCCGGCATAGCTGCTTCTACGGCGTCGACACGCCCGAGCGCGCCAAGCTGCTTGCGGCCAAGCTGGACCTGGGTGGGATGACCGACTTCATCCATGCCGACAGCCTGTCCTTCGTGTCGATCGAGGGACTCTACAAGGCGCTGAACGCCGCGCGCGGTGAAACGCCCAGCTATTGCGACGCCTGTTTCACTGGCGACTACCCCACCACCCTGACCGACCACGACGAAACCGCGCCGGTCGATCAGTTTCAGCTGCTGGCCGAGCGGGTCGCCTGATGGCCGGTGCGCTGTCGGGTAAGCTGGCCCTGGTCACCGGGGCCAGCCGGGGTATCGGTGCGGCCAGCGCCATCGCGCTGGCGGCGGAAGGGGCCCATGTCGTCCTGACCGCGCGAACGCCCAAGGGGTTGGAAGAGGTCGAGGAGAGGATCTTCGACGCCGGTGGTTCGGCAACGATCGCTCCGCTCGACTTGGCGGAAAATGACTCGATCGGACGCCTGGCCGCCGCGATAGGCGAGCGCTGGCAGGCGCTGGACGTGATGGTCCTGAATGCCGCAATGCTGGGCTCGCTGGCCGCCGTGCCCGCGATCGATCCCAAGGAGTTCGCGCGCGTCCTGACCCTGAACGTCAGCGCGCAGGCGGCGATGATTTCCGCCTTTGATCCGATGCTGCGCCGATCGAGCGGCGCGCGGGTCATCGGCGTCACCTCCTCGGTCGGGCGCAAGCCGCGCGCGTATTGGGGCGCTTACGGCGCGTCCAAGGCGGCGTTCGAGACGCTGCTCGGCGCCTATGGCGACGAAACGTCCGAGATTAGCGCGATCCGTACCGCCATCGTCGACCCCGGCGCGACCCGGACTCAAATGCGTGCTAAGGCTTATCCGGGTGAGGACCCGGCCTCAGTGAAGGCGCCGGAAGTGGTGGCCGAAAGAATCGTCGCGCTAGCGATTGAGGGCTTCGCGCCCGGGCATTTCGAGCGGGTGGGTCTGTAAGGGGCTGTTTGGTTGGCGGTGGGGCGTGGCCTTCGACTTCGCTCAGGCTAAGCGGGGTTAGGGAATTGGACCTGCTCCACCCAGGCCGTTCAGGCTTGGCGTAGTCGAAGCCCACGCCCCGCCCTCGCCTAAAGCCCTTACCGCAACGTCGCGACGATCCCCGCCATTTCGAACACCGTGCCCTGCGCATCCAGTGACAGGCCCCGCGCCGCACCCGCAAGATCCTGCGCGGCGGCATAGGCGTCCAGCGCCACCTTCAACCCCGGCCCCGACCGCCCGCGTGCGCGCTCTGCGATGAAGGCAGGCACCCGGTCAAGAAACGCCTCATAGCGCGCCTGCGCGGCTTTGCCCGCCAACGCCTTGGCCAGCTTCACCCGCTCCGCATTGCCGGGATCACCCGTTTCCGCGATCCGTGCAATCGCGCTGTCCAGCCCGGCGATGTTCAGCCCGGCAAAGCGAAGCGCCCGTCCCGGCGCACCATCCGCCACGGCTACCAACGCGGCGATCTCGCCTTCATCCGCCTCGGGGAGTTGCATCCGCAACACCCGCGCGACGTCTGCATCGCTCAGCCGTTCGAAGCGCAGCAAACGACAGCGCGACCGGATGGTGGGGAGCAACCGCCCCGGCGCATGGCTGACCAGCAGGAACACCGTGCCCGCGGGCGGCTCCTCCAGATTCTTGAGCAGCGCATTGGCCCCGCCACGTTCCAGATCGTCGATCGCATCGATCAAGACGACACGCGCCCGGCCCATGGCGGGCGCGGTCGCGAACATGGGTTGCAGCGTGCGAACCTGCGCGATGCTGATCGAGCGCGCAAGATCGTGATCGGGCTTGTCCGCATCCTTGGGCAGCCGCGACAGGACGCGAAAGTCGGGATGCGAGCCCGCGGCCATCAACTTGGCCGTGGGGTGATCCTCGGGCACGGCCAGGCCGGGGGGCAAGTCCCCCGCCCCGCTACCCCGCGCGAGCAGACGCGTCGCCGCCGACCGCGCGAAGCTCGCCTTACCGACACCTTCCGGCCCGGCGATCAGCCAGGCATGGTGAAGCTTGGCGCCGCCCAGCGTGGCGGCAAAGGCGGCCTGGCCCGCGTCATTGCCGACCGGCAGGGTCATCGGCTCAGCCGAAGATCGAGGTCAGCCCGGCCCAGGCGCGACCGAAAAAGCCCGCTTCGCTGACATCCTTGTCCGCGACCAGCGCCAGCCGCTGCGCCGGCATGTCGGGCGAACTGATGACGAGGTCGGCGATATGCTGGCCCGCCTTGATCGGAGCCTTGATCGGGCCTTGATAGACGACCTTCGCGCTCAATTGCGGATCGAGGCCAGCAGGCAGGGTCACGGTCAGTTGCTGCGGCGCGATCAGGCCGACGCTGCTCGACGATCCCATCTGAACCTCGGCATCGGCGACCTTCTTGCCCTTTGCCACGACCGGCTTGGCCTGCCACGCGCGGAAGCCCCAGTTCATGAACTTGACCGACTCTTCCGACCGCGCGTTGAAGCTGTTCAGCCCCGCCACGACCATCACCAGTCGGCGGCCATTCTGCTCGGCGGAGCCGGTGAAGCCGAACCCGGCCTCCTCGGTATGGCCCGTCTTCAGGCCATCGGCCCCGGCGACGCGGCCCAGCAACGGATCGCGATTGGCCTGGGTGATGGCATTCCCGCCCATCGTCTTGCCCCAGGTGAAATCCCGGCGCGAGTAGAATTGCTTGTAGAGCTGCGGAAAGTCTTGGATCGTATGCTCGGCCAGATCGGCCAGGTCGCGCGCGGTGACATAGGTGACGCCGCCGTCCGGCCAGCCGTTCGACGTGCCGAAATGGCTGTTGTTCAGGCCGATCTGCTTGGCGGTGCGGTTCATCCGCTCGACGAAGTTCGGCTCGGTTCCCGCAATGTGCTCGGCCAGAACGACACAGGCGTCATTGCCCGACAGGGTGACGATGCCATACAACAGGTTGGCGACGCTGACCTGCTCGCCGGGCGACAGGAACATGGTCGACCCCGCCTGGGGCCCATGCCACTTGGCCCAGGTCTCCGGCTGGACGGTGACCATGTCGTTCAGCTTCAACTGGCCCTTCTTCACCAGGTCGAAGGCGACATAGACCGTCATCATCTTCGCCATCGATGCGGGCGGCATCCGGCGGTCTGCATCACGCTGAAACAGGATCGCACCCGAGGACAGGTCCTTCATGAAGGCGACGGGGGCGGTCGTCTCGAACTGCGGGGCGGCCGCGATCGAGGGGTGAGCCAGCGCGACGAGAGCGAGCGGGGCGGCGAAGGATGCGAACAGGGTCTTCATGGGTGTTCCGTGACCAAAGGGCGGGGAGAGGTCAATCCTGAAGCAGGATGCGGGCGTCGTCATAACCTGCCCGCGCCGCCGCGTCACGCAGCGCTTTGGCGGATTCAGGCGTCATTCCACTGCGTCCCACCCGCCATACCCGCCCAGCCGGGCGAAGTTGCGCGTCGAAGCGCCGCGCCAGGGCCTGGGCACGGTCATGACTGGCGAAGCTGGCAATCTGTACGCGGTATTGGGCATGCGGATCGAGCGCGATCGGGCGAGCGACCAGCGCCACCGCACTGGCTCCGGCCAGGATCAGGCCGGGGGCGTCGCCGCCGGGCGTGAGGGCCCGCAGCCTGATATGCGCCACCGCCCGCTTATTTGTACCCAGCAGCCGGGCCGCGCCGAGCGACAGGTCGGCCACCCGATCGGCTCGGCCCGGGCCACGATCCCCGACCCGTGCGACGATGGTGCGCCCGGTATCGACATCGGTCACCTCGACCATCGATTCGAGCGGCAGGGTGCGATGCGCGATCATCACGTCGTCGGGATCGAAACGCCGCCCCGTCGCGGTCCGCCGCCCCGCCAGTTCATGCCCATACCAGCTCGCCCGCCCGGTGGCGTCATAACGGCCATAACGCGGCGCGGTGGGCTCTTCCGTCTTCGCCGCTACCGGGGTCGCGGTCAGGGCCGCGACGATCAGGGCGATTGCCTCAACCCGCAATCGCATCGGCCAGCAACCCCACCGACAACGCGTAGAAATTGGAGCAATTGTAATCCAGGATGACCCGGTAATTGCCGGTCAGCAAATAGGCGGTCGCCCCCTGCCCGTCCGGCTCCATCAGCGTCGCGAGCACCCGGTCGTCGGGCCAGGCGGCACCCTGCGGCACGATGCCCATCGCGCGCCACTCCCCCATGGTCCGCCATCCGCTATGCCGTTCGAACACGCGCGGGCAGCGTGGGCTGACCAACCGGTTGCGGACCATCGACTGGTCGAAGCCAGCCGGAACGGTGACCGCAAAGCCCCAGGGCTGCCCCGCACGCCATCCGGCATTGACGAAGTAATTGCCAATCGAGGCCAGCGTGTCCGCCTCGCTATTCCATATGTCCACGCGACCATCGCCGTCGCCATCGCGGCCCAGGCGCAGATAGATGGAGGGCAGGAATTGGGGATTGCCGGTCGCCCCGGCCCAGCTGCCCTTCAACTGATCGCGGGTGACGCCCCGGTCCATCATCTTGAGCGCGGCGATGAACTCGCCCTCGAACAGGGGACGACGGCGCCCCTCATAGGCCAGGCTCGCCAGCGAGCGGATCAGATCGAAATTGCCGGTATAGGAACCGTAATTGGTCTCATGCCCCCAGATCGCGACCATGATCGATTCGGGCACGCCCGTCTCGCGCTCGATCCGCGACAGGCGCGGCCGCTGCGCGAGATATTTGCTTCGACCGCGACCGATCCGCGCCGCATCGACATGCGCGGCCTTATAGGGCGCAAAGGGACTAAAGCCGCTATTGGCCGGGCCGCCCGGCTGTCGCCGATCCAGTTCGATCACGCGCGAATTAAGCGTCAGCGTCGGCAGCACCGAATCCAGCGTGGCGCGGCTGACCCCCTGCCCTAGCGCGGTACCGCGGAACTGTTGAAGATAGCTTTGGAATCCGGCTTCATCCTGCGCCTGCGCGACGGTGGCACCGAGCGTCAGCAGCGCCAGACCCGAGAATAAGCCGAGGCGCATCACACGCCGGGTAATCGTCCCCCACATGACGCCTGTTTGCCATAGCGGGGCGTTTGCAGGAACCTCGCATCACCGCAGCCATGGCACGATCAACCGCGCGGAGCCGCCGGCGCATTCCGCAGAAACTCACACAATCGATGGTGGATTTGCCGGCGCGCTTGACGTACACGCACCTCCCGCGCCGATCCCGGAAGAGTGGCCGAGCGGTTTAAGGCACCGGTCTTGAAAACCGGCGATGGTGCAAGCCATCCGTGGGTTCGAATCCCACCTCTTCCGCCATCAAGGGGCCGCGACGGCACCAACGTCGCGATCACCCGGCTTGGTAAACTACGACCTGTACATCACGTTACGGCCCGACATCCGCTGCGCCGGTCTTGGCGCGCAGGGCCTTGCCCGCCTGGAAGCCCAAGGCCGATCCGATACGATCATCCCAGCCATAGGGATCGTTGCGAACGATCGGTTCTCCGTCATCGTCGAATAGGACCGTCTGATAGAGCAGTCGCACCGGGATCTGGCGGGGCAGCTTGACGAAGGTCTCCTTGCCCGTTTCGCGAGCGCGGTGCCATTCGTCGACCACGCCTTCATCCTTGGCCAGCATCTCGGCAAAGCCCAGCGCATCGTCGACGCGGACGCAACCATGGCTGCGCTGCCGCTGGACGAGCCCGAACAACGTCTTGGCGGGCGTGTCGTGAAGATAGATGGCGTGGTCGTTCTGCATATCGAACTTGACCAGCCCCAGCGAGTTTTTCGGCCCCGGCTGCTGCACGATCCAACCGTCCTTCCAGACCATGTTGTTCGCCTTCAGGTAACCGGGACCCTTTTTGGCGATGTCCTTTTCCTGGATCGAGCGGGGAACGGTCCAGGTCGGGTTGGCGACCAGTCTGAAGATGGGGGAGCCGAGCTGCGGCGTTTCGGTATCCGGTTCGCCCACGATCACCTTGCGGCTGTCGACGATCTTTCCATCGCGCCAATAGGTCAGCCGAGCCGCCGCGATATTGACGTCGATCCGGGTCTCCGGCGGCGTGCGTTCCAGCCAACGCAGCCGCTCCATCGCGACCGCGATCGCCCGCCCGCGGTCTGCGTCCGACATGTTGAGGATGGCCAGCGCCTCGGCACCGATAATGCCGTCCGGCTTCATCCCGTAATCCGCCTGCATCTGGCGGACCGCCGCGACGATAGGCGGCGCGTAGCTATTCCCAAGCGCGGCGTTGCGCGGCAGATAATCGAGGATCACCAATTCGCGCGTGATCGCGGGCAGCCTGGGGTCGGTCGTGCCCGGCTTGATCGCCTCGCCGCTATCAGCAATCGGAGCTGGCGAATTCTGTGGCCGGGGCTCGCGTGCAATCTTGAGATAGGCGGCCGACAGCTTCTTATAATTGGCGTCCTGCGGCGCGAGGCCGTTGAGCCATCCGCTGAGGTCGCCGGACTTGAGCGCCCCGGCCAGCCCGGCCTTCAGGTCCGGCGAAGGCCTCGGCACCGTATAGACCTCGTAGAGCTTGGTTGGATCGGTCGCGCCCCGCGCCAGTGCCGCGGCGAAACGCAGCGCCTGTTCGGTTAGCGCAGCCTCGTCACCCGCGCCAATGTCGAACGGCATGTGGTCGAGCCCATGCGCCGCACGGTCATCGATGGCCTGGCGCAATTGTCCCTTGGTCTTGTCGCTCCACTGGGCGGGACCCGCCTGTTCCTGTGCAGGGGCTGTCGCGTTCTGGTCCGACGCGCTCTGTCCGCTACACCCTGCCAGCATCATGGCCAGCACCAACGACGTCCCCATCCGCATCTGCACAGGTCACTCCCTCATCTTTGATCAATAACGCATCGAAGCGAAGTCAGGTCCCGGCCGATCGCCGTTCGCGATCCGGTAAGTCGTTGTCTTCACGCGACGAAGCATGGATCCAAGTCAGGAAGTGGCAACCATCTTGCTGTAAAGCTGCGATTTCCTCTTCTCGACCGGACCATGCATTTGTCTCATTCCCTGTTTTCGCGCCGTGATCTGATGGGCGGCGGGACGGCCGCTTTGGTGATGGCCGCACTGTCGGAACGGGTTTCCGCCCGGACGCCCGAGCGGCGGCTTTCGCTGATCAACGCCAATACCCGCGAACGCTGCGACGTGTGCTTCTTCGCCGATGGACGGTACCGCGCCGATGGGCTCGCCGAGTTGAACCACGCGATGCGCGACTGGCGGACCGGGGCGACGCGGACGATGGATCCTAGGCTGCTCGATCTGCTCGTCCATCTGCGCGACCGTCTGGACGTCGCCCCCAACAAGCCCCTGCGGCTCGTCTCCGGCTATCGCAGTCCCAGGACCAATGGAGCGATGCACGCGCGGTCGCACGGAGTCGCCAGCAAGAGCCAACATATGCTGGGCAAGGCAACCGACATCGCCATCCCCGGCGTCCCGCTCAATCGCCTGCGCGATGCGGCCCTGTCGCTGCGCGGGGGTGGCGTTGGTTATTATCCACATGACGGCTTCGTGCATGTCGATACCGGACCCATCCGCCACTGGAGCTAAGCAGATAGTCGCCGGTCCGTTCCAGACGCGGAACGGACCGGCCACCTCGCGGTTGTGTCCTCCAAATCAAGGAGATGACATGAACGCCAACGCGCGCCTGACCAATTTGACGCGGATCGGCTTCGCGACGCGCGGACTGCTCTACATCGTCATCGCAACGCTCATCCTGCGCACCGGCCGCGCCGAGGACCCCAGCGGCGCACTGGAGTATCTGGGCCGGGGCCGCGGACAGTTCCTCCTGGGCATCATGGCGGCCGGTCTGGTCGCCTATGGCATCTGGCGGATTGCGGATGCCACGCTCGACATTGAACGGCATGGCTCCGACCGGAAGGGGCTGGCCGAACGCGCAGGCGCCGGGGTCAGCGGGATCGTGCACCTGTTCCTGGCGTGGCAGGCGATCCAATTGATGCGCGGTGCCGCCTTGTCCGGTGACGGCGCGCGCGAAGGTGCCGAAACCGCGCTTAAATGGCCGGGCGGCTGGGCGCTTCTGCTCGTCGGGGCAGCCGTCCTGTTGCTGCTGGGCGCCATACAGTTGGTGAAGGCGGCGAAGGGATCGTTCCTGCGCTATCTGGAACCCCATGTGGCGCGCCGCGCCTGGGTGATGTGGAGCGGCCGCGCGGGCTATGCGGCGCGCGGGCTGGTCTTCCTGATTAGCGGCTATCTGCTGGTGAAGGCCGGTATGGAGGAGCAGGCGCGCGACGCCGGGGGCATGGCGCATGTCCTGTCATGGCTGACGAACCCGTTCGACCTGATCGTCGGGGCCGGACTGCTGGGGTTCGGATTGTTCAGTCTGGTCGAGGCTCGCTACCGCGTCCTGCACGACGTACCAGTCGACGATATGGTGCGACGGGCGACCAGTTTCCGCTGACGTCCGGTGCGGTCGCCCCTTGGGAGCGCGCGTTGGATCGTCTATCAAGCGCCATGGATTTCGATCAGTTGCTCGTCCGCTTCTTCGGCACCGAAGAGATTGCCGACCTCGCCCCGGAACAGCTCGCCGCCGGTATCGAGCGTCTGCGGCTGCAATTCGGGTTGGAGCGCGACGGCGGTCGCCGCTTCGCGCTGTGGTGCCTGGCCTATATGCTGGGCGCCGCACCCGATCTGGAGGATGCCTTTGAGGACGAAACGGACCGCGAGGCCGCGCGCGACTTCATGGATACGATCGACCGGGAAATGGAAGAGGACGACTGACGGATCAGTCGTCCTCCCATCGTCAAGCCGGACTGGCCAGGCTCACCAGTTCAAACCGGCCCGCGCATAGACATAGCGTCCGTTGAACCCAAAGGGCGAGAAATAGGGGAAGCCCAGAACGCCGGTCGAGTTGTTCGCGATCGGCGTCGCGCGGGGGTAGACGTCGAACAGATTGCTCACGCCGAGCCCGATCTGTGCCCCCTTGCGAGCGGTGTAGCGAAGTTCGAGATCGGTGATCGCGCGATTGCCGGTCAGGACGTCGGCACTAGGCGTCGTGCCCGGCTGGTTGACGTTTCCATAATAGGTCACGCGCGCCAACGCGCCCAACTGATCGAGCGACCAGTCGATCGTGCCCGTTACCTTCTCACCCGGCGTCCCCTCTTCCAGCGTCAGAATGCGGCTGCGGGCGAACAGGGTAGGCGCGGGGTTGAGCGTCGCGGTCGAGGTGGGCACGCGGGTCACCTCGATCGTGTTGACGTTGCCCGCCAGCGTGAAATCGAAGCTGCCTGCATCGTCGGTGCGGAGGCGATAATGCGCCACCGCGTCGATGCCCTTGGTCGTGCTCGCCAGCCCGTTGATGAAGAAGCGCGCCGCCGAGACGTTATAGGGCGACAACAGCGCCGCGACCTGCGGGCTGGCCGCGGCCTGGATATTCTCCGACAGGCCGATCTGATTGCGGATATGGATGCGATAGGCATCGATCGTCAGGTCGAAGCCGCCAGCCCGGATCACCGTGCCGACCGACAGGTTGGTCGACTTCTCGGGCTCCAGTGGCAGACCACCCAGCGCTGTCCCCACCTCGCTCACCGAAGGGAAGGTGCCGGTGAGGATCGGCACGCCATTGGTCACGACCGAGGCGATCTGCGTGAAATATTGCTGTTGCAGCGACGGCGCGCGGAAGCCGGTCGACGCGGTGCCGCGAAGCGCGAACCAGTCCGCCACGTCATAGCGCGCCGAGACCTTGCCCGTGGCGGTCGAGCCGAAGTCGGAATAATCCTCGCCGCGCCCGGCCAGACCGATCAACAGCTTGTCGGTCACCTGCGCCTCGACGTCCAGATAGATGCTGCCGCTGTGACGGTTTCGCTTGGTAGCGTTGGCCGGACTGAAGCCGCCAAAGCCCTGCGCCCCCGGCGACGCGCCCGCCACCGCGCCGGTGGTCGGATATCCGTAGGAAGCCTGCTCGCCCGGCGTGATCTTGTAGCCTTCGCGACGCCCCTCAATGCCGAAGGCGACGTTCAGCGACTGGAACACGTCGAACTTGCGGGTCACGTCCAGCCCGGCGACATATTGGTCATAGGCGACCTGACCGTCATAGAAATTCTTCGGCGTCGCCGCGCCATACGCATAGTTGGCCGAATTGAGCGTCCGGAAATCAACCGTGTTGCGGCCATAGCTGAGCGACAGATCGACATTATAGCCGCCGAGATCGCCGCGCAGGCCCACCGCCGAATTGATGTCCTTCGTCTTGGTGTTGATGATCGGCAGGAAGCCGTTGGGATAGCCCGCCAGCGTCGTCGATGCATTGGCATTGCGTGGGAAGGCCGCACCACGCGTGTCGCGGTCCTGATAACCGCCAAAGGCATAGAGGCTGACATTGTCGGTCAGCGAGGTGCCCGCATTCACGAACCCGGTGAACTGTTCGACCTCCGGGTCGCCATAACGGCCGGTGATGCGGTTGGGGGTAACGCGGCGATCGATATCGGCGCGGTTGGTCGGCTGGCGCTTGGTATATTCGCCCGAGACGGTGATAAAGCCATCGCTCCCGAAGCCGATGCCCTGCCAGGCGGAGGCGGTGACGACCGGTTCGCCATTGACATGGCGGCTGTTGGCGGCGGTATCGACCTGCGTGTTGTAGAAGCCATAGGTCACCGACGCGCCGCCACCCGAACGAGCCTCGCGCAGACGCAGATTGACGACGCCCGCGATCGCGTCCGATCCATATTGTGCCGACGCACCGTCGCGCAGCACCTCGATCCGGTCGAGCGCCACGGTCGGGATGGTATTCAGATCGACTGCCGCCGATCCGCGTCCGACCGTGCCGTTGGTGTTGAGATTGGCGGAGGTGTGGCCGCGAATGCCGTTGATCAGGACCAGGGTCTGATCCGGGGACAGGCCGCGCAGCGTCGCCGGGCGGATCGCGTCGGTCGCATCATTGGCCGAGGGACGTGGGAAGTCGATCGAGGGGGCAACCGCCGCCAGCGCCGAGGCCAGTTCGGTGGTCCCCTGCCGCTGAAGGCTGGCGCCGCTCAGCACGTCGACGGGCGACACGCTGTCCAGGCGGGTACGGCCCTCGGTGCGCGTGCCGGTGACGATGATGTCGTTGCCCTCGTCCGCCGCCGTCGCGGCGCCCGCGGCCGGCGCGGTCTGATCGTCGGCCTGGCTCTGCGGCGAGGAGGACGTCGCTGTCTGCGCATAAGCGGTCTGCGCCGCGAGCGTCAGTAGCGAAACCCCGAGAAGGGCGATGGTGCGACCCTGAGTCATTCCCTGAAATCCTTGTACTGGCCCGGCTGTTGCCGATGGGCGGGTTAGCCCCGTCTGATCCGCGACCTCTAACCCGCGATCGGTCGCCTTCGGACCAACAATTTCTATCCGATTGATAGGGATTTCATTTAAACGAAATCGGAACAAGGACTTGTCTAGCATATCTGTGCGCAGGTGACACGAAAAAGGGGCTGTACCTCGCGGTACAACCCCCGTTCCGTCATTTGATATGGGCCGGTCAGATATCCATACGACCGGCGTTCATCACCTTGTCCCAGGCCTTCACAAAGTCGCGCACGAACGGCTCGTAAGAGTCTGAACAGGCATAGGCTTCTGCCAAGGCACGCAGTTCCGAATGCGACCCGAAGATCAGGTCGACACGGGTTGCGGTCTTCGTATGCTCCTTGGTGCGGCGGTCGCGACCGTTGAACAGATTGTCGTTGTCGGTCGGCTCCCACTCGGTGCTCATGTCCAGCACATTGACGAAGAAGTCATTCGTCAGGGTGCCGACACGATCGGTGAACACACCTTCGGTCACGCCCAGCGCATTCGCGCCCAGCACGCGCAGGCCACCGACCAGCACCGTCATTTCCGGCCCGCTGAGGTCGAGAAGCTGGGCACGATCGACCAGCGCTTCCTCCGGCACCATGAATTGCGGCCCCTGCCGATAGTTGCGGAAGCCGTCCGCCATCGGCTCCAGCACCTCGAACGACTCGACATCCGTCTGGTCTTCGCGGGCATCCATACGACCCGGCGTGAAGGGCACAGTCACTTCGACCCCACCATCCTTGGCCGCCTTCTCGACCGCCGCGCAACCGCCCAGCACGATCAGGTCGGCCATCGACACCTTCTTGCCGCCGGTGGCCGAGGCGTTGAACTCGCCCTGGATCGCCTCCAGCTTGGCGAGAACCTCCGCGAGCTGGGCCGGGTTGTTCACCTCCCAGTCCTTTTGCGGGGCCAGACGAACGCGGGCGCCATTGGAACCACCGCGCTTGTCCGACCGGCGATAGGTCGAGGCCGAGGCCCAGGCCGCACCGACCAGCGCCGGGACCGACAGGCCGGAGTCGAGGATCTTCGCCTTCAGCGCGGCAATGTCGGCCTCGTCCACCACCGGATGGTCGAGCGGATCGACGCGATCCTGCCAGATCAACGGCTCCTGCGGCACGAGCGGCCCCAGATAGCCCTCGACCGGCCCCATGTCGCGGTGAGTCAGCTTGAACCACGCGCGCGCGAAGGTCTCGGCGAAATAGGCCGGGTCCTTGTAGAAGCGCTCGGAAATCTTGCGATATTCCGGGTCCTTGATCATCGCGAGGTCGGAGGTGAGCATGCGCGGATGCTGCTTCTTCGAGGGGTCATGCGCGTGCGGGACGTCGGCGGGGGCGGACTTGGCCTCCCACTGCCAGGCACCCGCCGGGCTCTTGGTCAGCTCGAACTGGTCCTCATATTCAAACAGGTTCCGGAAATAGTTGTTCGACCAACGCGTCGGCGTCTGGCTCCACGTCACTTCCAGGCCGGAGGTGATCGCGTCGCCGGCCAAGCCGCTGGCATGCTTCGAACGCCAACCAAGCCCCTGGTCCTCGATCACCGCGCCTTCCGGCTCCGGACCGACGAAGGACGGGTCGCCCGCACCGTGCGTCTTGCCGAAGGTGTGACCGCCGGCATTGAGCGCGACCGTCTCTTCGTCGTTCATCGCCATCCGGGCGAAGGTCGCGCGGATGTCACGCGCCGAGGCGACGGGGTCGGGGTTGCTGTTCGGACCTTCCGGGTTGACGTAGATGAGGCCCATCTGGACCGCACCCAGCGCCGGGTGAAGCTGACGCTCGCCCGAATACCGCTCGTCGCCCAGCCAGCTGCCCTCGGGCCCCCAGTAAAGCTCTTCCGGCTCCCAGGTGTCGGCACGACCGCCCGCGAACCCGAAGGTCTTCAGACCCATGGACTCCAGCGCGACATTACCGGTCAGGACGTAGAGATCGGCCCAGCTGATCTTGGCGCCATATTTCTGCTTGATCGGCCACAACAGGCGGCGTGCCTTGTCGAGATTGGCATTGTCCGGCCAGCTGTTGAGCGGGGCGAAGCGCTGCTGCCCGCCGCCCGCGCCGCCGCGACCGTCGGTGGTGCGATAGGTCCCGGCGGAGTGCCACGCCATACGGATGAACAGGCCGCCATAATGGCCGAAGTCGGCGGGCCACCAATCCTGGCTGTCGGTCATCAGCGCATGGAGGTCGGCGATCAGCGCGTCGAGATCGAGCTTCGCGAACTCCTCGGCATAGTTGAACGTCTGACCCAGCGGGTTGGAGCGGGGATTATGCTGGTTCAGCCCTTCCAGGCGCAGCCGCTCGGGCCACCAATCCTTGTTGCCGTGGCCACCGCGACCACCGCGCTTTCCGCCGCCACCGTTACCGCCGCCGCCATGCGCGACGGGACATTCTCCGGCGTTCGGGCCCTGCCGTTCTTCGATTTCGGTAGCCATTCGTCCACTCCTTGAATTTCCGTCGGGCAACGACGCGTTCCGTCGGCCACCCGGCACCTACGCATAAGGCCGGATAAGGTTTGCACTGTAAAGCCGACTATCTTGGTCAGACTTATTGACCAAAGCGAACAGACGAACCGTGCCCGCAACGCGTTACCGACATGTGACAATCATCAGGCGAACGCGTTGGACTATTTTCGGAGGATCGACATGAGCGACACGAACTCGATGCGGATCGGCGTCCGCCGTGCGGCGGAAATGGCCGCCGTCTTCATGATCGGCGACGGGGTGCTCGGCGTGCTTCAGCCGAAACGCCATGTCGATCTGTGGCGCTCGGAAGTCCGGACGGTAGACCTGCTGGTCCGGCCCTTTGCCGACCACCCCATGCGCCGGCGCGTCTATGGGCTCATCCAGCTCGCGGCCGGTATCTCGCTGGCGGCGGCCTTGCGGCGATAAGGTCGGACGTGCCAAACCCCTGCGCAAACTGAGAATAAGGGGTATTGAATGCGCGTTGGAGTCTGTCTGGTCGCCGCCCTGCTGGCGACCACCGCCCATGCCCAGACGCCGGGCACGGGCTATCACCGCGCGCCGGACGCGATCGCCAAGGCATTGGAAACGCCGCCCACCCCCGCCGTTGCGGTCAGCCCCGACCATCGGACGCTCGCAATCCTGGGGCGCGAGAGCCTTCCTTCCATCGCCAATCTGTCCAAGCCCATCCTGCGGCTTGCCGGCTATCGCATCGACCCCGCGACCAACGGCCAAGCCGAGGTCCGCGTCCAGTGGCTGAACGCGCTGAGCTTCAAGGAAGTGGGCAGCGGACGGACGGTCACGGTCAAGCTGCCAGCGGCTATGCGCTTCGCCGCACCCGACTGGTCGCCGGACGGACGCCGCCTTGCCTTCTATGCACAGGATAGCGATGGCCTGTCCCTCTGGGTCGCCGAGCGGGACGGAAGCGCCCGTGCCATCGCGCGCGGGCTGAACGGGACATTCGGCACCCCCTTTGTCTGGACGCCGGACAGCCAGGCGCTGATCGCCTACACCGTGGTCGCCAACCGGGGCGCTGCCCCCGTCGCCGACGCGACCCCGACCGGCCCCATCGTTCAGGAAAGCAGCGGTCGCCGTTCCGCCGCGCGGACCTATGAGGATTTGCTGGGCGATGCGCATGACGAGGCGCTGTTCGATTATTATTTCACCGGTCAACTCGTCCGTATCGACCTGAACGGCACTGCCAACCCCATCGGCAGGCCGGGTCTTATCACGGATTTCAGCGTGTCGCCCGATGGCCGCTACCTGCTGACCGAACGATTGAAGCGGCCTTATTCCTATCTGCTGCCCGCCCGCTTCTTCCCTACCGAGATCGCGGTCTCGACGATTGACGGCCAGCCGGTGAAGACGCTGGTCGACCGGCCGCTCGCCGACGACCTGCCGGTCGATTTCGATGCGACCGTCAAGGGCCCGCGTGAGGCCGAATGGCGTGCCGACGCCCCCGCGACCCTGGTCTGGGCCGAAGCGCTGGACGGCGGCAATCCGCGCGTGAAGATCGCCTATCACGACAGGCTGATGATGCAGGCCGCGCCCTTCGCCGCCGAGCCGGTCGAACTGGCCAAGACCCCTGCCCGCTATGCGACGACCTGGTGGGGTGATGACGGCTTCGCGCTGGTCGTGGACCGCGAATGGCGCTCGCGTACCGAACATCGCCTGGCGGTCGCGCCGGGACGGCCTGGCGAAGCACGGACCGTGCTGACCCGCAATTATCAGGATCAATATGGCGATCCCGGCCGCCCGATGCTGGAGGAGAATGCCGCCGGCAAGCCGGTGATGCGCTTTACCCCCGGGCATGACGGCGTCTATGTTACCGGCGAGGGTGCCACCAAGGCGGGCGCCTTCCCCTTCCTCGCCAGCATGCCCGTCAATGGCGGCGAGCAGAAGCGGCTGTGGAGTGCCAAGGCGCCCTATTACGAAAGCGTCGTCGCACTGCTGGACGAGAAGTCCGGCCGTATCCTGACGCGCCGGGAGAGCGCCAAGCAGGCTCCCAATTATATGATCCGCGGCATAAAGGGCGGCTCGGCAAAGCCGATCACCAGCTTCGCCGACCCCGCCCCCGTCTTCGCAGGCGTGACGCAGCGGACCATCACCTATAACCGTGCCGATGGCCTGCCGCTGTCGGGCTCGCTCTATCTACCCGCAGGCTATGACGCGAAGCGTGACGGGCCGCTGCCGACGCTGCTCTGGGCCTATCCGGCGGAATATACCGATGCGAAGGTGGCCGGGCAGACGGTGGACCAGGGCAATCGCTTCGTCAGGCCGCGTGGGATCAGCCATTTGTTCCTGCTGACCCAGGGCTATGCCGTGCTGGACGACCCCGCCATGCCGATCATCGGCGAAGGCGGGGCGGAGGCCAACGACAGCTATGTCAAACAGCTTCAGGACGATGCGCAGGCCGCCGTCGACGCCGTGGTCAAGCTGGGCGTGGCCGACCGGTCGCGCATGGCGGTGGGCGGCCATAGCTATGGTGCGTTCATGACCGCCAATCTGCTGGCGCATACCGACCTGTTCCGCGCCGGGATCGCGCGCTCTGGGGCCTATAACCGAACGCTGACCCCCTTCGGCTTCCAGGCGGAGCAGCGCACCTATTGGCAGGCAACCGACACCTATACGAAAATGAGCCCCTTCACCTATGCCGACCGGATCAAGGCGCCGATCCTGCTGATCCATGGCGGGGCCGACGACAATAGCGGCACCTTCCCGATCCAGTCCGAGCGCATGTACGCGGCGCTGAAGGGCAATGGCGCGACGGTCCGCTATGTCGTCCTGCCCAACGAGCCCCATGGCTATCGCGCGCTGGAGTCGACCGAAGAGACATTGTGGCAGATGACCGACTGGCTCGACCGCTACGTCAAGCCGAAGCAGCCGGCGCCCGCCCAGTAAGTGCCTGCCCCACCTTCTGGATAATGGGAGGTGGGGCTTCAGCTTCGCGTGGGAAGGATTTCCCGCACCAGCTGCCGGGCGGTGTCCGCGATCACGCCGCCCGTGCCGGGATCGCCCTTTGCCGCAAAGGACATGAACGCCTTGGCCTGCTCCAGCGTGATATGCGGGGGCAAAGGGGCGACGTCCGGATCGGTCCTGACCTCCAGGATCACCGGCCGATCCGCCGCAAGCGCCCTGTCCCATGCCGCCCCAAGCTGTTCGGGATCGTCCACGAAGATGCCGGTCAGGCCGATCAGTTCGGCGAACTTGGCATAGGGCACATCGGGCAGGTCCTGCGTCGTCTCGAAACGCGGATTGCCCTCCATGATCCGCTGTTCCCACGTCACCTCGTTGAGGTCGCGATTGTTGAAGACGCAGACGATGAGGCGGGGATCGGACCAGCGTTGCCAATATTTTTGAACGGTGATCATTTCCGCCAGATTGTTCATTTGCATCGCACCGTCACCGACCAGTGCCACCACCGGGCGATCGGGATGCGCGAACTTCGCGGCGATCGCATAGGGAACCGCCGCCCCCATCGAGGCCAGCCCGCCCGATAGCGACGACCGCTGCCCCTTCTTCACCCGGTAATCGCGCGCATACCAGTTGGCGCAGGAACCGGAGTCCGAGGTGACGATGGCGTTATCGGGCAGGCGTGGCGACATCTCCCACACGACCCGCTGCGGATTGACGGGATTGGCGGTGGCCTGTGCCCGTGCATCGATCGTCTCATACCAGTCGCGTACCCCGGCCATGATCTGATCCTGCCAGTCGCGCTCGGACTTGCGGGTGACGAGCGGGATCAGCGCGCGCAGCGTCTCCGCCGCATCGCCGTGCAGGTTGACCTCGACCGGGTAGCGTAGGCCCAGCATGGCCGGATCGATGTCGATCTGAACCGCCCGGGCCTGTCCGTCCTTCGGCAGATACTCGGCCCAGGGAAAGCCGGTGCCGATCATCAGCAGCGTGTCGCAATCGTCCATCATGTCCGATGACGGCTTGGTGCCCAGCAGGCCGATGGCACCGGTCACGAATGGCAGGTCGTCGGGCAAGACGTCCTTGCCCAGCAACGCCTTCGCCACGCCGCCGCCCAGCAGATCGGCGATGGCGACGACCTCGTCCGCCGCGTCCCGTGCGCCCGCGCCGATCAGGATCGCGACCTTCTTGCCTTCGTTCAATATGCTCGCCGCAGCGGCCAGATCCCGTTCGTGCGGAATGACGCGAGGACGGGAATAGCCGGGGCCGGAGCGGGTGAAACCATGCGCACGGGCAGGTTCCTCCCATGGTTCGTCCTGAACGTCCTTCGGCAGGATCAACGTCGTCACGCCATTGCGCGCCTTGGCAATGCGGACGCCGCGATCGACCAGATGGCGGATCTGTGCCGGGGCCGCCGCCTCCTGGACGAAGTCCGACACGTCCGCGAACATCCGGTCGAGGTTCAGCTCCTGCTGATAGCTGGCGCCCCGGACCGTCGCTTCGGCCTGTCCCAGGATGGCGAGCACGGGCATATGGTCCAGCTTGGCATCGTAGAGCCCGGTGATGAGATGCGTCGCCCCTGGTCCGCCGGTGGACAGGCAGACGCCCATCTCGCCCGTGAATTTGGCATGGGCGACTGCCATGAAGGCCGCCATTTCTTCATGGCGAACCTGAATGAAATCGATCCCCTCCCCGGCCCGCTCCGCCCGTTGAAGCGCACCCAACACGCCGTTGATGCCGTCGCCTGAATAGCCATAGATGCGCGTCACGCCCCATGCCTTGAGCCGTTCGACGAAAAAGTCGCTGCTTTGCCTGGTCATGCCGGTCGTTCCTCAGTCCGTTCGGAAAGAGGACGAAGGGCGCGCCGGCCTGTTCCCAGCTTCGTCCCGGTTCGGCGCGGCTCCCACCCGGTTACTCGAAACACGCCGCTATAATTTGCTGATCGCGAGCCCGATCCCCACCGCCACCGCGCCCACGGCAAGTGCCAGGGCGACGATCATCACGAGTCCGTCGCGCACCATCAGGGCAAGGCCGAAGGTCGCGATCGCCGCCATCGGAGCGGTGGTGGCCAGCGGCAGTAGCTCCAGTGGCGGCACGGTGAACGCTAATATGATGCAGGCGATGGCGGCGATGCGCGGAAAGGCGCCATGGGTCAGCACGGGCAGGCGACCGTGAAACCACCGGTCCGCCCAGGCAGCCGGTTTCTCAGCCTTCTTCACCGCCTTGCGAACCTTATCGCTGCCGACCGAGCGGCGCATGAGGAAATCCGGAAGCCACAGGTGCTTGCGCCCAAGTGCCAATTGCACCGCGACGAGGATGATGACCACCGCGAGAACGGTCGGCAGTCCGGGGATCGACCCCACGGGCGATATGTCGACCAGCGCGGGGAGCAGCAGGAACGGCCCAAAGGAGCGATTGCCGAACGCCTCGATCACGTCGCCCAGGGACACGCGGTCATGCTTGTCCGCCAAGTCGTCCAAGGTGGAGAGAATGTCTCCGATGCTGCTCGGGCCGTCTGCCATGACGCGCAAACGGCAGGCCGGGGCGCCGGTTCCTCCGCCACATGGCAAATGAACCATAGCCGGTCCCGCCCGTTGCACTTTTATCGGGAAATCAGCGATTTGGCACAGTGCCAGTCCTGCCGCCCCACCGGGAGAGCAAGCATATGGCGCAGTGGACGCTTTCGGACCTGTCGAAGAAAATGGCGAAGCTCGACTTCGCGATGCTCGGGACCACCTCTTCCTCCGGGACGATGACGGCGCGCCCGATGAGCAACAACGGCGATGTCGACTATGACGGCGACAGCTATTTCTTCGCTTATGGCAGTTCGCGAAAAGTCGCCGAAATCCGCGCCCGGCCGGAGGTGTCGTTGAGCTATACCGGCGCGGCCGGAATGCTCGGTGGCCCGCCGCTGTTCATCACGATCGAGGGCCGGGCGACGCTGATCCAGGATCGCGCGCGGTTCGAGGAACATTGGACCAAGGATCTGGACCGTTACTTCCCCGACGGAATCGACACGCCCGACGTGGTGATGATCCAGGTTCATGCCGAGCGCATTCGCTATTGGGATGGCGGCGAAGAGGGCGAAGTCGCCGCCTGACGACAACGCTGTGAACAGGGGTCATGATATGAGCGACATAGAAACCTCCCGCCGCGGCCTGTTGGGCGGTGCGGCTCTGGGTCTTGCGGCGGCCACCGGTCCCGGCGCGGCCCTGGCGCAAGGGTCCACCGGGGCGCAAACGCCCGCACCCAGCCTGCGCGATCCGCGCAACGTCTATACGCGCACACCCTTCCCCGAACAGCGTCAGCCCTGGCCCGCGCTAGCCAGCAAGATGACGCCACGGCCCGATCATGGCGAAACAAGCTATCGCGGGTCGAACAAGCTGGTCGGGCGCAAGGCGTTGCTGACCGGCGGCGACAGCGGGATCGGCCGCGCCGCCGCCATTGCCTTCGCGCGCGAAGGGGCCGACGTCGCGATCAACTATCATCCCAGCGAGGAGCCCGACGCCCGTGAAGTCGCCGACCTGGTCCGTCAGGCCGGACGAAAGGCGGTGCTGCTGCCCGCCGACATTCGCAGCCAAAAGGCGTGCGAGGATACGGTACGCAAGGCAATCGCGCAGCTTGGCGGCCTCGACCTGTTGGTCAACAACGCGGCCTATCAGCAGTCCAAGGCCGATATTTCCGAGATCAGCGACGAACAATTCGTCCGCACCTACGAAACCAACGTGTTCCACGTATTCCGTTTTTCCAAGGCGGCGATCCCCGCGATGCCGCCTGGGTCGGTGATCATCAACACCATCTCGCAAAACTCCTATGACCCCGGCGAAGATCTGATCGACTATGCCTCGACCAAGGCGGCGATCCAGAATTTGACGCGCGGCATGGCCAAGCAGCTTGCCAAGAAGGGCATCAGGGTCAACGCGGTCTCGCCCGGTCCGATCTGGACCCCGCTTCAGGTCGCGGGGGGACAGCTTCCCGGCAAGATGCACGAATTCGGTCAGGATACGCCACTGGGGCGTGCCGGGCAGCCCGCCGAACTGGCGGCGCTATATGTCGCGCTGGCGTCAGGCGAAACCACCTATTCGACCGGCACCGCCGTCGGTGCGCATGGCGGGGGCGGTTTTCCGTAAGGGCCGCGCCCGCGCTAAGGCCCTAGTCCAGCCCCGTCATGGCAAGCGTGGCGAAGCTGGCCAGCCAGTGCTCCCCCATATAGTCGCCCGCCACCGCATGAAGCGCGGCATCGATATGGCGGGCGGCGCTGTCCTTGAGCAGTCCGGCCGCGGGCTCGGGCAACTCCGGCGCAAGGCCACGCATCGTCCAGGCCCGGCTGAGGTTCAGGCCGTCGAGATGCGCGATCTGCCCATCGCTGCGATCGCTGACCCGCGCCGGGGTGAACAGCGCCTCGGGCTGCCCTTCACCCAGATCGGGTAGAAAGGCGGCGAACCATGAGGCGAATTCCTGTCGAGGCAGCAGGGCGCGCATGGCCAACGCCTCGATCAGCACGGGCGACAGGAAGTCCTGACCGCTGGGCTCCCAGGCCTGGGCGGCACGATCCCGGCCGAACCACGCCCTGGCGCGCTCGGTCATCAGACTGCGAAGTGCCTCGTCCCCCGTGACCCGCGCATAACGGTCGATCAGGACCAACGCGAAGGCGGTATTGGCATGGGTCCCGACGCGTACCGGATAGGTCAGCATCGGCAGATAGGCGCGCCAGCGGGCGGCAAAGGCTTCGGCCAGCGAGCGAAGCGTGGCGGCATAGGGACTGTCCGAGACCGTCAGTTCGCTCGCCAGCATCAGCAACCATGCCCAGCCATAAGGCCGCTCGAACCCACGCGCATCCGGTCGGTCGAGATAGGCGCGCTCGGCGTCCACCTTTTCGGCGGTGAAGGCATCGGCGAACAACGCGTCGATCGCTGCGATCTCGGCGATGGCGGGATACAGGCGGCGGATACGCGCCAGCAGCCAATATCCATGGACGCAGCTATGCCAGTCGAAGCTGCCATAGAAGATGGGATGGACGAGACGCGGGATATAGCGGTCGTCATCTCCGACATAGACGTGATCCGCCTTGTGCGGATATTCGCGCGTCACATGGCCTAGCGCGATGCGTGCGAAGCGGGCGGCGAGTTCGGGGGTCATGTCATCCTTCCAGCAAAGCCGCAGGCGGCCAGCACCGCGATATTGAAGACCAGCAGCAGAAGCGCGGTCGGCCATTGCACCCGGATCACTCCGAACCGGTCACGCAGTTCCAGGATCGCGGCGGGCACGATGTTGAAGTTCGCCGCCATCGGCGTCATCAACGTCCCGCAAAATCCCGACAACATGCCCAGAGCCGCAACGGCGGCGGGATCGCCCCCAAATCGCTGGATGACGATCGGCAACCCGATCCCGGCGGTCATGATCGGGAAGGCGGCAAAGGCGTTGCCCATCACCATGGTGAACAGCGCCATGCCCACGCAATAGGCGATGGTCGCGGCCATCGGCGTGTCGAGCGCGACCACGCTGGTCACGCCGTCGGCCACGACCTTGCCGACCCCGGCCACGGCGAACACGCCGCCCAGCGCCGCCAGCATCTGCGGCAGGACCATGGCCCAGCCGACCGCATCCGACAGCCTCCGCGCCTCCGTCGCCGGCGCAGAGGCGGTTGACCTGGTCAGCCGGATGGCAAGGATCAGGGCGACGAGTGCACCGACCGCCAGAGCCACCAGAGATACCTGTTTCGGATCGATCAGCGCGAACCCGGCAATCCGGCCATCCGGGATCGACAGCGTCCCCGCGAGGGTCACGAACGGCAAGGCCAGGGCGGGCGCGAACAGCCACAGGCCCGAACGAACCGGCGCCGCCGCTCCTTTCGCGGCCACGGGGGATGGACGCAGCCCCCAGGTCGCGAGACCGACCATGACCAGCACGAAGCACCCGTTCAACAGGTCGGGCAACCAGGGCCCCGCCCCCAGCAGGATCGCGAACAGCCCCCAGAAACCGGCATTGCGCCACCGGGTCGCCTCGCCCCGATCCATCATATGATGGATCGCCACCGTCGCAGGCAGCGTCGCCGCCGCAATGCCCAACGCGTCGAGCCCGATCATCCGCGCCGCGCCTTCAGCCGCCGGTCGAGCAACAACAGGCGGACACCATGGATCAGCAGCGCCGCGATCGCGCTCGGGATCGCCCATAGCGCGACGTGTAGCGGCGCGACGACGATCCCCTCCTGCTCCAGGATGGCGCGGATTAGCAGGATGGATCCGATCGCGATGAACACATCCTCGCCGAAGAACACGCCGATATTGTCGACCGCGGCGGCATGGGCACGGATATGGTCGCGGGTATCGGGGTCGAGCACGGTTCCATCGCGTTCCTCCGCCCCTTCCGCCATCGGCGCGATGATCGGCCGCACCATCTGCACATGTCCGCCCAGCGAGGTCAGGCCCAGCGCGGCGGTGATCTGGCGCAGCATGAAATAGCCGATCAGCACGCGCCCGGTCGTCGCCCCGCGCAGCCTTCGCACGATGTCGCGAGCCCGCTCCCGCAGCCCTGCCCGCTCAAGCAGCCCGATCGTCGGCAGCGCGAGCCAGGCGACCGCCATGAAGCGGCTCGACACGAACGCCTTGCCGATCATCGCGATGACCTCGACCGGACCGAAACCCGCCGCCGCCGCGCTGGCAAAAGCCGCGACGGTGACGACCAGCAAGGGGTTCACGCCCAGCGCAAAACCGATGATGATGATCGCGATACCCGACAGGACCAGCATGGCGGCGCGTCCTACAGCGTCGCGGCGGCGCGCGCCGCCTGGTTATACTGGCCCGACAGGCGCCGCAGCAGATCGGCGGCCTCCGACAGGGCGGCCGCATCGGGGCCATCGGCCTCAACCGCCTTGGACAAGATGCGCTCGCGAATGTCGCGATAGCCCGCACAAAATTCTCGCCCCGCCTCGGTCGCGACGAGCAGCTTTTCCTTGCCCTCCCGCCGCGTCGCGATCAGCCCTGCCTTTTCCAGCTTGCGCACGGCATAGGTGACGAGATGCGTGTCCTCTATGTCCAGGACCAGGGCGATGTCCGCGATCCGTTTGGGCCGGTCGCGATGGCGGACGGTGTGGAGGATCAGGACCTCGATCGGGGTCAGCGACAATCCGGTCGCGGCGGCACAGCGCGACATCCAGCGCTGATAGGCCGCCGCCGCCAGGGTCAAGCTGAACTCCAGTTCCGACAGCGCCGGTGCCGAGCCGTCGGCGAGATGCGCCGAGGAAACGATCGCGCGCCTGCCAGTCGTCATACGGCCCTCCTTGATGCCGAGGAGGATCGCGGTAGCGCATCCCACTGTCAATATGATACATACGATTCATCGATAATTTAGACACAAGGTGTTGGCGATGGCGCGCTGGTCGTTCTGGGTCGATCGTGGGGGGACCTTCACCGACATCGTTGCGCGTGCGCCGGACGGGACGCTGACCACCGCCAAGCTGCTCAGTGAGAATCCGGAACGCTATGCCGACGCCGCCGTGGCGGGCATCCGCCAACTCCTCGGCCTGTCCGATGACGCCCCCTTGCCCGCCCATTCCGTCGCGGAGGTCAAGATGGGCACCACCGTCGCGACCAACGCCCTGCTGGAACGCAAGGGGACGCGCACGCTGCTCGTGGTCGATCGGGGCTTTGCCGACCTGCTCGCCATCGGCAACCAGGCGCGCCCGCGTCTGTTCGATCTGGCCATCCGCCTGCCCCGGCCGCTTTATGATGGCGTGATCGAAATTGGCGGCCGGATCGATCGGGACGGCCGGACAGTGACGCCGTTGGACGAAGCGGAGGTCGCCGCGCTGCTCGCCGCCAGGCATGATAAAGGCTATGATGCGGTCGCCATCGCCCTCACCCATGCCTGGGCGCATCCTGCCACCGAGCAACGCGTGGCCGCCCTCGCCCGTGCCGCCGGCTTTGCGCAGGTTTCGGCCAGCCATGCGGTCAGTCCGCTGATCGGTCTGGTGGCGCGCGGGCGGACGAGCGTGGTCGATGCCTATTTGTCGCCCGTCCTGCGCCGCTATGTCGACCGGGTCGCGAACGCGCTGGACGGCGTGCCGCTGCACTTCATGCAGTCGAACGGGGGACTGGCCGAGGCATCGGTGTTTCAGGGCAAGGACGCGATCCTTTCCGGCCCGGCGGGTGGCGTGGTGGCGGCGGCACGAACCGCGGAAGCCGCCGGGATCGAGCGGGTGATCGGGTTTGACATGGGCGGCACCTCGACCGATGTCGCGCTCTATGCCGGACGGTTCGAGCGGGTGCTGGATGCCGAAATCGCCGGGGTGGAGATGCGCGTGCCGATGATGGCGATCGAGACGGTCGCGGCGGGGGGCGGGTCGATCCTCCATTATGACGGCGCCCGCTTTCGGGTAGGCCCCGACAGCGCCGGCGCCAATCCCGGCCCTGCCTGTTACCGGCGCGGTGGCCCCCTGACCGTCACCGATGCCAATGTTCTGGTCGGCAAGATCCAGCCCGATCACTTCCCCGCCGTGTTCGGGCCAAACGGCGATCAGCGCCTCGATCCCGAGGCATCGGCACGCGGCTTCAGCGAGTTGGCCGTCGCGACCGGCATGGACGATCCGCGCCGGGTGGCCGAGGGCTTTTTGGAGGTGGCCGTCGCGCATATGGCGGCGGCAATCAAACGCGTCGCGCTGGAGCGGGGTGAGGACGTCGCCAGCTTCGCCTTGCAATGTTTCGGGGGGGCGGGCGGCCAGCATGCCTGTCGCGTCGCCGAACTGCTGGGGATGAGCCGGGTGCTGATCCATCCATTGGCGGGCGTGCTGTCGGCTTATGGGATGGGCTTGGCCGACCGGGTCGCGATCCGGCAGCGGTCGGTTGAGCGACCTTTGGGAGAGCCCCTGGACGCGGTCGCCGCTGAACTGGGAGACGCCGCCGCCGCGGAGGTCGGCGCGGACGCACGGCGGGTCGCCACCGCCAATCTGCGCTATGCGGGCACCGATACCGCGTTGGGCGTCGACTTGGCCGATCCAGCGACGATGCGCACCGCCTTTGAGGCGGCGCACCGCGCGCGATTCGGCTTCATCAGTCCCGATCGCGCCATCATGATCGAAACACTGGTGGTCGAGGCGATCCTGCCCGGCGAGCCCGTCTCGCCCCCGCCGCTGCCGCCTCGCGAGGGGCCGATGACTGCGCCGCTTGCCGTGGCGAAGGTCTGGACCGGCGGGGCCGAGCACGAAACCCCGATCCATGATCGCACGCAACTGCGGTCCGGTGACCGCATCACCGGCCCCGCGCTCATCCGCGAGGCGATCGCGACGACCATGGTGGAGCCGGACTGGACGCTCGAAGTCGGCTCGGGCGGGGAATTGTTGCTGACCCATGATGGCGCAACCGCCCGGACCGCGTCCGATCCGGCGATCGTCGATCCAGTTCGGCTGGAGCTGTTCAACACCCAGTTCATGGGCATTGCCGAGCGGATGGGGGTCGTCCTCCGCAACACCTCGGTCAGCGTCAATATGAAGGAGCGGCTGGACTTTTCCTGTGCGCTGTTCGACGCCTCGGGCCGTCTGATCGCCAATGCGCCACATGTGCCCGTTCATCTGGGCGCGATGGGCGAGAGCGTGCGCGCGGTGCTCACCAGTCGCGGTGCGACGCTCAAGCCCGGCGATGCGGTGGCGCTTAACAATCCGTTCAACGGCGGAACCCATCTTCCCGACGTCACCGTCATATCGCCGGTCTTCGGCGAAGACGGCACCCTTCGCTTCTTCGTGGCCAATCGCGGCCATCACGCCGATATCGGCGGGTTGACGCCGGGATCGACCCCGCCCCATTCCCGGACGCTGGAGGACGAGGGGGTGGTCATCGACGACTTCCTGCTGGTCGATGGCGGCGAATTGCGGGAGCAGGCGTTCCGCGACCTGCTCGACCAAGCCCGCTATCCGGCACGCAGCTCGGATACCAATATCGCCGACATCAAGGCACAGCTCGCCGCCAACGCCACCGGCATTGCGGAGTTGAACGCGATGGTCGCGACGCAGGGCTGGCCCATGGTCCGCGCCTATATGGGCCATGTCATGGCGCATGCCGAGGAGAGCATTCGCCAGGTGTTGAGCCGTCTGCGGGACGGGGCGTTCGACTATGCAATGGACGACGGCACGCCGTTGAAGGTGAAGGTCCGCATCGACCACTCCGTGCGGGCCGCCACGATCGACTTCACCGGCACCGGTCCCGCCAGCACGGGCAATTTCAACGCGCCGCCCGCCGTCACGCGCGCGGTGGTGCTCTATGCCTTTCGTTGTCTGGTGGGGGCGGATCTGCCGCTCAACGAAGGCTGCCTCGCACCGCTGACGATCGTCATTCCCGACGGGTCCTTCCTGTCGCCACCGCCCGGCAGTGCGGTCGTCGCGGGCAATACAGAGGTCAGCCAGGCGGTTTGCAACGCATTATTGGGGGCTCTGGGCGCGTCCGCCGCTGCGCAAGGGACGATGAACAACTTCCTGTTCGGCAATGCCCGCCACCAATATTACGAGACCATTTGCGGCGGCGCCGGCGCCGGACCCGATTTCGACGGTGCCTCCGCCGTGCATACGCATATGACCAACACGCGGATCACCGATCCCGAGATATTGGAACTCCGCTATCCCGTCCGGCTCGACCGCTTCGCCATCCGGCGCGGATCGGGGGGCGACGGGCGACATCGTGGTGGCGACGGCGCGATCCGGGCGATCACCGCGCTGGAGCCGATGACCGCCACGCTCGTCGCCTCGCGCCGCACCATCGCGCCCTTCGGCCTTCAGGGCGGCGGAGACGGCGCGGCTGGCACCCAGCATGTCGAGCGCGCCGATGGCCGCCGCGAGCCGATGACGGGGACCGATCAGGTCGAACTTAAACCGGGTGACCGGATCGTGATCGAGACCCCGGGGGGCGGCGGCTATGGCCCGGCCCGGGGGTGATCGATCCCGCTAGTCGTGACGCAGCGCCCAGGCCGGGGTGGCTCGGCTGGCGCGCAGGGCCTGGCTCAGTATGGTCAGGACCGCGATGAAGATCGCCACTCCACTCGCCCCAATGAAATAGAGCGGTGACAAGGTGACGGCATCCCCGAACCCGGCCAGCCATGTTCGCATCGCCCCATAGGCCAGCGGCCAGGCGAGCAGATTGGCTATCAGGATCGGGCGCAGGAATTGGTGGACCAACAGGCGCACGATGTCCGCAGACGATGCGCCAAGCGTCTTGCGAATCCCGATCTCCTTGACCCGCCGCGCTGTGTTGAAGGAAGCGAGACCCCACAACCCAAAACAGGCAATCAGCAGCGCCATGGCCGCGCCGATGCCGAACAAACGGGCAGCCTGGTCATCAGCCTTATAATATTGAGCCAGCCGCTGATCGGCGGTCAGCGCGACGAATGGAATCTGCGGAGCCATGCGGAGCCATGTCGCATGCACCGCATTCCGTATGTCCAAGGGGCTGCCCGTATAGCGGATCACGCCGATCGCCGAAGGCGGAACATCGCGGTTATACTGATACAGCGTCACGGCATCGGGCGTGCGCGGTGAAGAGAAACGTAGCCGATCTATCACGCCGATGATCGTGCGCGGATTGGTTCGGCCGACTGTCTTGCCGACGGCCTCGGCCGGGCTGCGAAAGCCGAGCGCGGAGATTGCCGGACGATTGATGACAACATTGCGACCATCCTTCCACTTCGTCCAGTCGCTGGCGTCGTCACCGCCATGCGCTTCGTCGAAGACCCGCCCGGCCAGCAACTTCGGCGCATAGCTGCGAAAGAAATCCGGCCCGACGATCATGTTGCTGACCGTCAGGCCGGGTCGTCCCGGCAGGTCGATCACGTCCAGATTGCTGTCGCCATCCCCCGGCCCTGCAGAACCAGAGCCGACCGAGACGACCCCCGGCAGGCGACGAAGCGCTGCCAGGATGGGGCGCGTCTGATCGGGGAACATACGCTTGTCCGCCATAGACGGCAGGATCATCAGCCCCTCGCGCCGGAAACCCAGATCGGATCGCCGGACATGGATCGTCTGCGCAATCAGCACGGTCGTGGCGATCATGAAAGCGATCGCCACCCCGAACTGGATCACCACCAGAATCTCTCGACTGCGGGTGCCTGCCCGCCCCCCTCCCGGAGCCCGTGCCGATGCCAGAACGGCGGCGGCGGGAAAGCGGGACAGCAGAATGGCCGGATAAAAGCCCGCCAATCCTCCGACGATCACCACCAGCGCCACCAAAATCGGCGGGGCAAGCACGTATGGAAAAGTCAGCGACAATCCGCCCGCTGCATTGATCATCGGCAGGCTGACTTCCGTCAGGATCATGCCAATCAGCGCAGCTACCGCCACCATGGACACCGCCTCACCCATGAACTGGCGGATCAGCATGGCCCGATGCGCACCCAGCACTTTGCGCATCGCTACCTCGCGCGCACGCCGCCCCGCCTGTGCGGTCGCAAGGTTCACGTAATTGATGATCGCGATCAGCAGAGTCAGGATACCCACAAGTCCCAGTGTCACCACGGTAAGGGCGCGCGCGCCGACCTCCGCCCCGCCCGGCGGCTGCAAATGCGCCTGTCTGATGGGAAGCAGCGGCAGGGAAAGCACCTTTGCGGGCTCGGGACCCAGATCCTGCCCGGCATGACGGCGGATGAATGCGGGCATTTTTGCCGCAAAAGCCTTGGCGCTTTGGTCGTCGGGAAAGCGCAGGAAGGTTGCCACATCGACCATGCCCCATTTGTACCAGGCCCATTGCGCCGGCGGCGGCCTGCGCGGGACCGGGATCAGGATGGAGATATGTAGATCACTATTTGCGGGCAAATCCTCGAAAATGCCAGCGACGCGATAGGTTTCGGGGGCATCGACGGCAATGGTCAACGTCTGTCCGATCGGATCGGCATCGCCGAACAGTCTTTGTGCCTCGCTGCGGCTCAGCAGCGCACCGGATGGATCGGCGAGTGCTCGCCGACCCTCGCCCCGCACCATGGGAAGGTCGAAGACGTCGAAAAAGGACGGATCAACCTGCGCCACATCGGCAGAGATCGCCTCGCCCTGCCGTACGATGCTGCCCCCCCGCTTTCCACCACGTATGCGCGTGCCGACCAGCGAGGGAAAATCGCCCCGCATCTGTTCGAGCATCCCCGCCATGGTACCGGGATAGGCACCGTTGAACGGGCTGCCCGGCAAATGGATTTCGGTCTGGATCAGGTAGATCTGGTCATGATGCGGCACCCATCGCTCAAAACTCGTCTCGAACCGAACATAGAGGCCCAGCACCAGCAACACCGCGATCCCCACCGCCAGGCCGCCGATGTTGAGCGCAGCATAGAGTTTGTGGCGGGTCAGCGAACGATAGAGCGACAGAAGCGCAAAGCTGTTCATGCGGGGCGTCTTCCTTCTTCGATCACGCGCTGAGTGCTGCCAATATGCGGAGACCCATATCGGTTAGGCTGCACTTGCGCGGATCGCCTGTTCGGTCATCATGGTTCGACTGTCCCTGTCCAGCGGTGGAAATACCAACGCGTTATGATTAAAGACTTATATTCCTCGGACCGTCCGGACGGCGGAGCAGGTTCGAACAATATGTCCGCCGATGGACAGTCGCCGGACGTGTCAAGCGTGTGGAATATCCTGTTGATCGAGGACGATCCGGTCGTTGCGAGAACCACGGATATCCTGTTTCGGCTGGCCGGACATCAGATCGACATTGCGGGCGGCCCTGATGAGGCTTATTCGCGGCTCGCGCGGCGGCGCTATGACGCGATCCTGCTCGATATGAACTTCACCGCCGGCCGTTCCAACGGCGAGGAAGGACTGGCCTGTATCGCGCGGATCATGGCCGACGATCCAGGGGCCCGTATCATCGTCATCACCGCACATAGCGGCATCCGCATCGCCGTCGCAGCGATGCAGGCGGGTGCGCGCGACTTCCTGATGAAGCCGTGGCGCAAGGACGATCTCCTCGCCAAATGCGCTGCCGTCATCGGCCAGCGCTCGGCCGGGGGAAGGATCTCTCCAGCCCGCGCCAGTGGCAGTGGCGGCGGCAATATCCTGCTCGGCGACTCCCCCGCGATCAACGGGGTACGGGCGATGATCCAACGGGTCGGCCCGACCGTCGCCAATATTTGCGTCACCGGACGGTCGGGATCGGGCCGGACGCTGGCGGCGATGGCGGTCCATGCCGCATCGGGTGATGCCGCGATGCCGCCGGTTCGCATCGATCTGCGCGACGCGGATCAGTGGCGGTTGCTCGACGATGCGCACGGCACCGTGTTTCTGCGGCATCCCGATCGGCTCGATATGGTGGCGCAGGCGCGCCTGCTCGATCGGCTGTTGCCGGGGTTGCGCTGTATCAGCGTGGCGGACGACCTAGCATCGCTGTCGCCCGCACTGCGCCGGCGCCTGTGCACCCTGGAGATCGCGGTGCCACCGCTATCCGCACGGCGCGAGGATGCCGTGATCCTCGCCAGGCACTTCGCGCAGATCGCTGGGGAAAGCTATGGTCGTGCCGCCGCCCGGTTGACGCCCGCCGCCGAGGCGATCGTCACCGCGACCGATTGGCCCGACGAGGTGCGCGGTCTGGCCGCGGCGATCGAACGGGCGGTGTTGCTGTCCGATGACGGAATGGTGGACGCGGCGGCGATCCGACCCGCGATGACCGCCTCGGCCGCCGCCGAGCCGGGGGGCGCCGCGCCCTTCCGTCTGGACGATGCGGAAAAGCTGATGATCGTCGCAGCGCTGAAGGAGCATCGTCACAATGTCTCGCGCGCCGCCGCCGCACTGGGGATCAGTCGGGGCACCCTGTACCGGCGCATGGCGCAACATGGGCTCTAGGGCCGAGCGGTCGTCGGTCGGGATCGGCCTGTTGCTCGCAATCGCCGGAGCCGTCATCGCACTGGCCTGGGCCCATGGCCTGTGGCTGGCGATGACCGGCGGGGTGCTGACCCTGGGCTGGTTGCTGCTGTTGAACCTGTCGAGGGTGCGACGTCCCATGGTCGTGCCCGCCGCCCCCATGATCGTGGACGAGCGCGAGGGGGCGGTTCACCGGACGCTGCTCGATGCTTCCCCCACGCCGCTCCTGTCGATCGACGGCGCGGCGGTGCGGGCCCTCAACCGGGCCGCCCGACGCCTGTTCGATACAGATGACCGGGTTCTTCCGCCCCCCGGCGCGCTTCTGGACGGGCAAGCCTCGCACCTTCGTCACGCCGGTCGTGCGTGGCGCGCCGACCGTGTCGATGTCGGCACGCAATCGGTCGTCGCGCTGATCGATGTGGAGAGCGAGGAGCAGACCGCCGAGGCAAGGGCCAGCGCGGAGATGATCCAGGTGCTGGGCCATGAGATGCTCAACGGCCTTGTCCCCATCGTCTCGCTGGCGGAGTGCGGGATCGCTGCGGTGGAGACGATGGACAGCGACCCGACGCTGCTACCCGAAATCCTGACGACCCTCGCTCGCCGGGCGGAGGGTTTGCAATGCTTCACCCAGGCCTATCGATCGCTCGCCCGCCTGCCCCCGCCGCTGAAACAGCCGATATGCATCAACGAGTTGATCGACGACCTGGCGCGGTTGTTCGCCAGCCGCTGGCCCGACGCCGTCCTCGCGATCGCGCTGCCGCCGGGCCTGCATGCCGCCGTCGATCGCGACCAGCTCAACCAGGCGATCTGGGCGCTGTTGCAGAACGCGGTCGAGGCGACCGACACGGCAGGAGTCGCAACGCCCCATATGGCGATCGCGGGCGACTGTCGCGAAGGCGCACTGATCATCGACGTCAGCGACAACGGCCCGGGCATAGCGCCGGAACAGGCCAGCGTAATCTTCCGCCCCTTTGCGACCACCAAGTCGACCGGAACCGGCATCGGGCTGACCCTCGCCCGGCAAATCGCGCAGGGGCATGGCGGCACGCTCGATCTGCTGGCAACGGTGCCCGCGACCTTTCGCCTGCGCCTGCCGGGCGGAAGCATCTATCCAGCGGATTGATCTGGCAACGCCCTACCCCTTGCGACGACAGGTGTTCGCGACCACCATCTTGCCATATGGGCGGGCGATGAACGGCTCCCCTCACCCGTCGGCCGCCATCATCGGCCCGCATGGTCCCATCGACCGTCGCGCGCCCTTGGTGTTGGCGATGCTGTTGCTCGTCTACATCTTCAACTTCGTCGACAGGCAGATACTCGCGATCCTGGCCGCGCCGATCCAGCAGGAGTTGCGCCTGAGCGACGGACAGATGGGGTTGCTGGGTGGCATCGCCTTTGCGCTTCTTTATTCGACCCTAGGGGTCCCGCTCGCCTGGCTGGCCGATCGGACCAGCCGAAGCTGGGTCATCACCGGATCGCTGATCATGTGGAGCGGGTTCACCGCGCTATGCGGACTGGCGGGCGGCTTCTGGCAGATCTTCGTCGCCCGTCTGGGCGTCGGGATCGGGGAAGCGGGCGGCGTGGCTCCCTCCTACGCGATCATCAGCGACCATTTCCCGCCCCATCGCCGCGCGGTGGCGCTGGCCGTCTATTCGCTGGGCATTCCATTGGGATCGGCGGCGGGGGTGCTGGCCGGAGGCTATATCGCCGCGCGGGTGGATTGGCGAACCGCGTTCATCGCGGTCGGGCTGGCGGGCATTCTGATCGCCCCGCTGGTCCGCCACATCGTCCGCGACCGACCCTATGCCGCGCCGCCTGAGCCCTTAGCCGACGCCCCGCGCTTTGCCGACGTCGCACGGGCGCTGGCCGCCAAGCCGTCCTTCTGGCTGCTATCCTTCGGAGCGGCCAGCGGCTCGATGGTCGGATATGGGCTTGCCTTCTGGCTGCCCAGCCTGTTGCATCGAAGCTTCGGCCTGGACCTGGTCGGCACGTCACACTTCCTGGCCGCGATTCTGCTGATCGGAGGTATCAGCGGAATCGTGGCGGGGGGTCTTCTGGCGGACCGGCTAGGCGCGCGTGATCGGGCGTGGTTCGGCTATCTTCCCGCCATCGCCTATAGCCTCAGCATCCCCTTCTATGCGGGCGGCATCCAAGGCGGCGATGTGCGGATCGCCTTCGTCCTGTTCCTGCTGCCCCAGGCGCTGTCCCTGCTATGGCTGGGCCCGGTCGTATCGGCGGTACAGCATCTGGTGGCGCCCGATGCCCGCGCGACCGCCGCCGCGCTGTTCCTGCTCATCAACAATCTGATCGGACTGGGCGGCGGCATCTATGCACTGGGCGCGCTGTCCGACGCGCTGACGCCCGTCTATGGCAACGACGCGTTGCGACATTCGATGCTGTACGCACTCGCCCTTTATGGCCTCGCCGCGCTGCTGGTCGGCCTTGCGGGACCACGTCTGCGCCGGGATTGGGTCCGCTAAGCCTCCTGCCATCCCCCGCCCAGCGCCAGGAACAGCCGGACCTGGTCGGTCGACAGCCGGGACTCGGCGGCGGCCAGCGTCTGTTCGGCGCTGATCACCGTACGTTGCGCATCCAGGACCGACAGAAAGCCGGTTCGCCCGGCCCGGAACAGCGTTTCGGCATCCTTGGCCGCCTTGCTTGCCTGGGCATTGGCATCGCGAAGCGCGGCGGTGCGGTCCAGATCGCGGGCATAGACGGTCAGCGCGCTTTCGGTTTCGCGCAACGCGCCCAGGACCGTACCGTCGAAACGCGCATAGGCCGCGTCACTCTCCGCCTGAGCCGCCGCGATACGGGCACGGACCCGCCCGCGATTGGGGAATTGCCAACTGATGAGCGGCCCCAGCGAGAATTTATAGGTATCGCTGGACAAGGCCCGTTCGGCCAGGCCGACCGAACCGATCGAGGCGCCGAGCGATATTTGCGGATAGAGCGCCGCCGTCGCCACGCCGATCCGCGCGGTAGCGGCGCGCAATTCCCATTCGGCGCGCCGCACATCGGGCCGACGCCGAAGCAGCGCGGCCCCGTCACCGATCGGAATGGCCTGCGTCAGGCGCGGCTCGACGGCGCAGGCGGCCACCGTTCGGTCGAACTCGGCGGGCGGTCGTCCCGTCAACGTCGCCAGGCGATAGAGCGCCAGCCGCCGCGCCGCCTGCAACCCCGGCATGGTGGCCCGTACCTGCGCCTCCTGCGCCGCGGATCGGGTGGCGTCGAGCGAGATACCCCGGCCGCCGCGCACCAGCCGCCGGGTCAGGGCAGTGGTGCGCGACTGCAACGCCAGCGCGCGCTCCGCCACCCCGATTTCGCGCCCCGCCGAACAGGCATCCAGATAGGCTTGCGTCGTATCCGCGACCACCGTGACGCGCACCGCGTCATAGGCGGCATGGGTCGCGGCCAGATCGGCGTTCGCCGCCTCGACCGCACGGCGGACCTGACCGACCAGATCGACCTGATAAGAAATTCCGGCGGTGGCCGAATAGACGAAGTTGCTGGGCAACGGCGCGCCGGGGAGCAATTCCTCCTCCGCCGAACGCTGGGCATAGCCGGGCGCGGCCTGGAGACTGGCTTGTGGTCGACGGTCCTGCTCGACCAGATCGGCCGAGGCCTGTGCCCGCGCGATATTGGCGGCGGCGACACGCAGATCGGTATTCGCCGCCAGCGCCTGTTCCACCAACCGGTCGAGCATGGGGTCGCGATAGAGTTGCCACCAATGATCGGGCACGGGCTGAAGCGCCGCGAACGCCGCCTCCCCCCCGCCGACAAAGGGCGCGGTCGCGCTCGGCCTGTCGATCACCGCGGTCGATGGGCGATGATAGTTCGGCCCCACGGTCGAACAGGCGGCGAGCAAGCCGCTGGCCAGCAGCGCGGCGGAACGACGCAGCGTCATGCGTGCGCTCCCGCCTGTCGCGGCAGAATTTCGACGGTCGCGGTACGACCGACCACCAGCGTCTCTCCGGCGGGAAGGCGATCGATCGCCACGCGGACCGGGATACGCTGCGCCAGACGAACCCAGCTAAAGGTCGGGTTGACGTTGGCGAGCAGATTGGCGCCCGCGCTCCGATCGCGATCCTCGATGCCGCCGGCGATGCTCTGGACATGGCCGGTGATGTCGCGATCCTCACCCATCAGGCGGACGCGCACGGGATCGCCGACATGGACGCGGGGGAGCTTGGTTTCCTCGAAATAGCCGATGATGTGTAGCGAACCGCGATCAATGATCGCGAATTCCGGGTGGCCGGCGCTGGCATAGTCGCCCGGCCGCAGGTCGAGATTGCTGACTGTGCCGGCGACGCTCGCGCGGACCTCGGTCCGGGCCAGATTGAGCCGCGCGGTGGCGAGTGCGACGCGCGCCTGGTCGAGCGCGGCGGCGAGCTGCTCGACCTTGGCATTGCCTTGCTCGCGGACTTCTCCGGCCACCAGATCGCCCAGCGCGCGATTGCGCTGCGCCTCTCGCCGCGCCTGGGCCAGCTGCGCGATCTGGGATGCGACGGCGGCTTCGGCCTGCGACACCGCCAAGCGGTAACGGGGCGTATCGACGCGGAACAACGGGGTGCCGACGCTCACCTGCTGATTGTCGTGGACCAGAACATCGGTCACGAGACCCGACACGTCGGGCGCGACTTGGACGATATCGGCGCGGACCCGGCCATCGCGGGTCCAAGGTTCCGTCTCGTAATGCGCCCATAGGTGGCGCGCGGCGAACAGCGCCAGCGCCACCACGATCAGCGTCACGACGATGCGCGCCGCGACGCGCAGGGAGGGTTGCAGAGTCATAGGGGTTTCAACCGAAAAATGCCGAAGCGGGATTGCCGCCGGTGAGGAGGCCGGCGATCCCGGCCCAGAGGATGACGGTGAGCGCGACGTCGAACAGGCCGCGATGCCAGACGAAGCGGTAGAGACGCGCCTTGGCCAGCGCCCAGCCGATCAGTTCGGCCCCGACAAAGGCCAGGAAGGCCGCGATGAGCAGCGGATGGACGAACACGCCGAGCAGGTCGAGATCCCCCGTCATGCCGCCAGCCCCATGTTCGACCAGCCCGGCGCGGCAGGAAAGACATTGCGGCGCAGGCCGACCAGCGCTGCCAGACGTTCGGGGTCGTCCCCTTCGCTGCGGCTTTCCTCGATCGCCCCGTCAATTGCATTCAGCAGATCGGGTGGCGGCGAAGTATCGCGTCCGTCCATTAATTGTCGGAACCAATATGCCAGCGAGGCCCGCAGAGCCTGTTGCTGCTCCCCCGGTGCGATCCGGGCAAGGCTAAGCCCGATCCGCAATTCGCGAAGGGCCGCCGTCGCGGCATCCTCGTCTTCCGCTTCCCCGACACGCCCCGCCAGCAAGCCTACCCGGTCGAGCATACGGCTCCGCCAGACCGGCAGTTGCGACGGACGCTCGACCAGCGCCGCCAGATCGCGCCACCCGGCGCGACGCAAACGACGGATCGCGGTGCCGGCCCCCATGCTGCGGACCAGCCGGGTCATCGTCATCGCGGCGACGATCCCGATCAGCTGCGCGACGTTGCTGTTGAAGAAACTCGCCGCATCGACCGTGTAGAGGTTGGTCAATGCCAGGCCGCTCGCAAAGCTGATCTGCATCGGCATCATCCGCCCATACCAGGACGGAACCGCCATCATCGCGCCCATCAGCAGCAATGGCGGAGCGAGAGCGAGGCAAAGCATGGCGAACCCATTGATCGCCGGCAGGATGGCGAACAGATAAACCGCGGCGAGCGGCACCGAAACCACCGTCCAGATCAGGAACCCCCGTTGCGCCGGCACCGGATCATCGAGCGTGGCAAAGAAGCAGCAGACCACCGCCGCGATCATCGCCGCCACCGCTCCCTCGGGCCAGCCGGTCGCGATCCAGGCCCAGCAGCAGCCCAAGATGGTCAGGAACGTCGCGGCCGCCGACAGCAGGCCCAGCCCATAATCGCGATGCAATGGCCGCCCGCCGACATGGGCGACAACCGGACGCGGAGCCTCGGGATCCGCCACCGCTGCAACCAGCGCCCGCGTCGCACCCAGCGCGCCGACCAGCTCGTTAAGACGGATGATGAGGTTGAGCACCAGCAGGCCTCGCCAATCCGCCGCCATAGGCGGTGTCGGGATGCGGGGCGCATCCAAGGTGGGATCGAGCACCCATGCACGCACTTCCGCGACCGAAACCGACACATCGGTTGGCACCGCCCCCTCTGCCGAGAGGCTGCGAAGCCGGTCCTCCAATGCGGAGACGAGCGGGATCAGCTGGACCAGTACATCCTGCAAACCCGTCAGCAGGCCGCGCGTCGGCCGGATGCGCGCGGTATCGAAGGGAATATGCGTCGCGGTGACGTGCAGATCGGTGACATCCGCCGCGAGCCGACGCCGCTCGGGCGTGGTCCGCGCCGTCTCCTCGACGGTGAGTATGTCGGCAATCCAGCTTTCGGCATTCGCCAGGACGGCTTTGGCGCGAGCGCCATAGACGCCCGCGACGCTGCGCGGCCAGACCACCGAATGGATGATCGCCGCGCACGACACCCCGATCCCGATTTCCTGCACGCGAAGCACTGCCGTCTCGAAAATCGCATCCGGATGAAGGACCGAGGGAAAGCCGATCAGCGCGGCGGTATAGCCAGCCAGCATGAACACATAGGATCGCGGCGTCCGGTCGAGCAGCGAGACGAACTGACACCCCGCCACCCACAAGGCGAGCGCCAGGCTCAACAGAACCGGCGCGTTGACCAGGGCCGGGACCAGCAGCACGGTGACAAGGCCGCCGATCATCGTGCCGATAAGCCGGAACACCGCCTTGGATCGCACCGCGCCGCTCAGGGGCTGGCTGGTGATATAGACGGTGGCCATCGCCCAGAATGGCCGTTCCAGTCCCAGCGAAAAGGACACGAACAGCGCGAGCATCGCCGCCGCAAAGCAATTGGCCGAAAACACCGTCTCTCTAAGGCCGATGCGGGGCATGGCGATCATTCCCGCTCGTCACCAAAAACGGCATAAAGATGATCGAAGACGCGGGTCGCCGCGACCAGATCGGCGTCGTCCACCCCGGCGAACAGTTCCGCCCGGATCGTCGCGGTGCGCTCTTCCACTTCGGCGGCCACCGCGCGACCTTCCGCAGTCACGTGCAACAACCGCGCGCGCTTGTCGGTCAGGTCGACTCGCCGTTCGACCAACCCCGCCCGCTCAAGCTGATCGAGCAACGGCACCACCGACGGCGCTTCGACCCCCAACTGGTCCGCGAGCGCACCCTGCCGCATCCCATCTTCCGCCCGTCCGACGAGCATTACGGCCAGCGCCGACGTATGAGAAAGGGAAAGGCCCGCCAGCCCCTTGTCCAGGTGACGACGATAGGCGCGCGCCATCGGAACGAGCCGAGCGGAGAAGTTGCGACGAAGGCTGGTGGAATCAGACACGGCAATTTAGATAGATGCCTATCTATTTATTTGCAACCGTTGATCCATGCCCGTCTTCCTGGCGCCCAAAGACGGCGCTACCTGATCGAATAGCCCGGTACCTCACCCGATCTACGGAAAGTGGGTTACGGCCTCGCCCGCGATAGGGTATCGATTGGTATGTCCTCACGCCGTCCTTGCGAAGCCGCCTTGTCGAGCGGGCCTGCCGGGCCCTGCCCGGCCGCGGTTTCGGGATCGCGGTTTCCCCTGTTCCTGCAGGGAAGCGGAGACTGTGCGGATCGCATCCGACGGTACGATTGGGCCAGCACGACGCTCGGACCGATCGACGCATGGTGCGGCTGTCTTCGGACGGTGCTGGCGATGGTGCTCCGCTCGCCGGTATCCATGACGATGACGTGGGGCGACGACGGCGTCATGCTGTACAACGACGCCTATGCCGACATTCTGGGCGATCGGCATCCGCAACTGCTCGGATCCCGGATGGGGGATGGCTCGCCGGACGGGATCGCGTTCCAAGATCGCGCCATGGCGGCATGCATGGCGGGGGAGACCGCGCAATATCGGGACCGGGAAGTCGTGCTGAACCGCAATGGTCGCCCGGAACCCGCCTGGTTTCATCTCGACTATTCGCCGGTCATCGATGACGCGGGAACGCCGGCCGGGGTGATCTGCATCGTCACCGAGACGACCGAGAGCGTCATTGCCGGGCGGCGTTCGTCCTTCCTGCTCAAGCTGGCCGACGACCTGCGCGCGCTGGAAGACCCGACCGCGATCATGGAACTGGCGGCGGAACGGGTCGGCGGGCTGATGGGTGCGAGCCGCGTCTTCTATGCCGAGATCACGACGCAGGGGTGGATGACCGTCGAGCGCGACTATGCGCGCGGCGTGTCCTCGATCGTCGGGCGGCATTCGCTGGAAAGTTTTGGCCCGGACCTTTTGGCCGCCTATCGTGACGGTGCCCCGGTCGTGGTCCGCGACGTGGCGGGGGACGAACGGCTGAGCGACGGGGCTCGCGCCGGGCTCCAGGCGCGCGAGGTGGGTGCCTTCATCGACGTGGTGCTGTTCCAGGAAAGCGAGTGGGTCGGCCTGCTCGCCGTGCAGAATGCCACCGCCCGTATATGGAGTTCGGCGGAGGAGGACCTAGTCCAGGAGGTCGGCGAACGCGTCAAGGTCGCCATCGAACGTTGCCGCGCGGAGTCCGCCCTGCGCGAACTCAAGGGCACGCTGGAACAGCAGGTGATCGAGCGGACGGCCGACCTGCGACGCTATCACAATATTGTCGAGGCGACCTCTTCGCCCATCTGCGCCTTCGACACCGACTACCGCCTGATCGCCTTCAACCGGGCGCACCAAAGCGAATTCCGGCGCGTCAACGGGTTCGAAACACGGATTGGCGATGTCTTTCCCGACCAGTTCCAAGCCGATCAGGGCGCCACGATGCGCGCGTTGATGCAGCGTGCGTTGACCGGCGAGAGCTTCACCGTGACCGAAGCGTTCGGGCGTCCCGAGTTCGGGACACCCGCCTGGGAGATTTCCTATACCCCGCTGCGCGACGATACGGGACGGGTGATCGGCGCGTTCCATCAGGCGAACGACGTCTCCGCCGCGCTTGCGGCCCGGGCCGAACTCGAAATCGCGCAGGAGGCCCTGCGGCAGAGCCAGAAGGTCGAGGCGATGGGCAGCCTGACCGGCGGGGTCGCGCACGACTTCAACAATCTGCTGACGCCCATTATCGGCTCGCTCGACATGCTGATGCGCAAAGGTGTCGGCAACGCGCGGGAACGGCGGCTGATCGATGGCGCCTTGCAATCGGCCGAACGCGCCAAGACGCTGGTCCAGCGGCTGCTCGCCTTCGCCCGACGCCAACCGCTTCAGGCCATTGCGGTCGACATGGCCCTGCTTATCCATGGCATGTCCGACCTGATCGAATCGACCGTTGGTCCTACGATCACGGTGAAGATCGACATCGACCCCGACCTGCCCCCTGCCCTGGCCGACGCCAATCAGCTGGAGATGGCGCTACTCAATCTCTCCGTCAACGCGCGCGACGCGATGCCGGACGGCGGCGAGTTGATCGTCACGGCTCAGAAATGCGTGGTGGAGGCGCATGACGCCGGGGATGTGTCCGCCGGTTCCTATGTCTGCCTGGGCGTACGGGACACCGGCATCGGCATGGACGAGGCGACCCGCCAACATGCGATCGAGCCTTTTTTCTCGACCAAGGGCGTGGGCAAGGGCACAGGCCTTGGCCTATCGATGGTGCACGGTCTTGCCGCCCAACTCGGTGGCGGCCTGACGATCGAGAGCGCGGCGGGCATCGGCACGCATATCGTCCTGTGGCTACCGCTCAGCGATCTGAAGGTGGAAGAGAAGCGACCGGCCGAGGATCGCGAGGCATTCAAGGTCCGCAATGGCGGTATCGTCCTGTTGGTGGACGATGAGGAGCTGGTTCGTCTCAGCACCGCCGACATGCTCGCGGATCTGGGATATGAGGTCGTCGAGGCCAGTTCCGCGCAGGAAGCGCTCGATCTCGTTCGGGGCGGGTTGCGGCCGAATTTCTTGGTCACCGATCATTTGATGCCGGGTGTCAGCGGCGCACAACTCGTCCGCGAATTGACGGCCCAGGTGCCGTTGCTCAAGGCACTGATCGTGTCGGGCTATGCCGAGACCCATGGGATCGACCCCAGCATGGCGCGGCTCAATAAGCCCTTCCGGAATGAGGAACTGGCGGCCAGCCTCTCCGCGCTCGAAACGCGGATGTCACCTCCCACCGCAGCCTAGGGCCACGGTCCCCGGCTGCAATCCATTTAAACGGTAAGCCCGACGAAGATCGCCTCGGTCCGGCGGCGATCCTGTGCGGTTTCGAACGCCTCGTTGATCCGGTCCAGCGGGAAGCGATGGGTGATCAGCTCCTGCGTCTTGAGGAGCCCACGGGTCAGCAGGTCGAGAACTTCAAGCTGTTCCGCATGGATGTCGTGAAAGGCAAAGCTGGCGCTGGGGATCAGGGTGATCTCCGACATCTGGATGCGCTGCCATTCCAGCGGGATCGCGATCTCTCCCTCGTCGAAGCCGCCGACGATGACGACCCGTCCGCCGCGCCGGACCAGCCGCGTGGCGAGCGGCAGCGTTTCCGGCATCGACGTGCCGCCCGCGCATTCGAACACGATGTCCGCTCCGCGTCCGTCGCTCATCGCCCGGATCGCGGCTTCGGGATCCTCTTCTTCCGAATGGACGATTCGGTCGGCGCCCAGCCGCTCGGCCAGCGCCAACGCATGGGGCAGCGTGTCGATGATCATGACCTTCGCACCGCTCGCCTTGGCGAGCATCAATTGGCCCAGACCGATCGGCCCTGCCCCGATGATCGCCACCCGCGCTCCGATCGTCAGCCCCGACAGATGCTGGGCGTGAAGCCCCACGGCATAGGTGTCGAGCAGCGAGGCGTCGTCGTAACCGACGCTGTCGGGCAGCTTGTGGAACTTGTGCTGCGGTCCGACGACATACTCGGCATAGGCGCGCGAGACGCTGGCCCGGCGGGTAGGGTAGAGTTCCGGGCAGCGATTATATTGCTGAACGCGGCACCATTCGCAGTGCCCGCAGCCCAGCACGGACTCGATCAGCACCCGATCGCCCACCGCCACCCGGTCGACCGCGGCCCCTATTTCGACCACATCCCCCGCCAGTTCGTGGCCCATGATGCAGCAATGGAGTTCCTCCTCCGCCTTCTCCCAATGGCGCAGGTCGGTGCCGCAAATCCCCGCCATACGCACCCGGGCCTTCACCCAGTCGTCCGCGGGGAGACTCGGTTCCTCCACCTCGGCTATCTCGAAACGCCCATCGGCGGTCTTGCGCGCGGCTTTCATGACGATACTCCTTCGGCAATCGGAATGACGTGAAGCCCCGCTCGACCGAGCGGGATCGTGCCCTTGCGGAGGCGGTCGAGCAGTTCGGCCCCGTCGCGACGCCCGGCATCCCAGCGCTGCCGCACCGACAGGCCCGAAAAATCCATCGCCTTGCCCGCGACCTCCCGCTGTTGATCGGCATAGGTCAGATGGGCGAGCGTCACCCCATGCTGGCCGAGTGTCGGATCACGGTCATAACGATCCTGCCAGCGCGCGATCGTCCGCCGCGACTGGGCGGCAAATGCCAGGTCCTGCGCCCGTGCGATCATGTGTCCAAGCGTCCTGTCCCGCGAACCCGATAGCGGCATCAGGTCGAGCGCGATGCACAGCAGCGGCTTATCGCCAGGATCGGCAAGCACCGGGTCGAGCGGCAGATTGGCCGATAGCCCGCCATCGACATAGGTCACCCCTTCGATCGCCACTGGCGGGAAGGCGGGCGGCATGGCGGCGCTTGCCCGAATATGGTCCGGTCCGATCACGTCGCGCCGCGTGTCGAACACCACCTCACGGCCGGTGTCGAGCGTCACGGCCTGGACCGCGAAGCGGACCTCGCCGCGATTCAACTCATCGAAATCGACCAGGCTTTGCAGCGTCCTCCCCAGTGGGGCGGTGTCATAGAGCGCCGGTTCACCACGAACGGCCAGCGCGCTGCCGAGCGGCGCGAACATACCGCTCCGCCCGGCGAGCATCGTCGCCATCGCTTCTCCGCTTCGCCGCCAGGTTTCGAACGTCTCTCCATAGTCAAGCGATGGGACCCGATCCGGTCGCCAGAGCGCCCGCAGCCGGTCGAGCCGATCGGCAAGCCGATTGCCCGCCAGGATCGCGCCATTGGTGGCACCGGCAGACGTCCCGATGATCCAGTCGGGCGAAACGCTGCCTTCCTCCAAAGCCTCGTAGACGCCCGCCTGATAGCCGCCAAGGGCATTGCCCCCGGCCAGTACCAGGGCGACCCGGCAATCCGGCAGCGTCGTCATACGACAGGGACTTTCGGCGGGGTTGGGCGGGTCATGGGCATTGAAGGTGCAAACCGATCAGCGCGCGAAAGGTGGCATTGACGGCCCCATCATATCCAGCATTCTCAATGATGTAGATCAGCGGTTGCTGGCCGGGGGCGCAACCCGCGTCGCGCATGGCACGTTGTGGAGTCCCGATGTCGCTCTTGCCCCAACCCGAGTTGACCGCCGCCGATCAGGAGCGTGGACTGCGGCTGTTGATCGTGGAGGCGTGTTTTTCCGGCGGCACGGCGGCACTCACCAGCGGGGTGATCCTGACCGCCTTCGCTCTGCATCTCGGCGCGTCGAACGTGATGGTCGGCCTCCTCGCCGCCATGCCGTTTCTGGCGCAACTGCTGCAGCTCCCCGCCATCCAGCTGGTCGAGCGATGGCGGCGGCGCAAGCAGATCGCGGTCGTCACCAGCCTGATCGGGCGGACGATGCTGGCGGTGATGGCGGTGCTGGCCTTTTCCAGCGGTACCACCACACTCCTGCTCTTTCTGGCGGCACAGATGCTGCTCTGCGGACTGGGCGCAGTGGGCAGTTGCGCCTGGAATGCCTGGATGCGCGACCTGGCGCCGCAGGAGCGATTGGGCGAGGTCTTCGCCAAGCGCACGATCTGGCTGACGGTCATCAGCCTGGCGTTGGGCCTTGCCGCCGCCTTGGCGCTGGATCGGACGCAGGCGGGATCGACCGCGCGCGATATGGTGTTCGGCGCGATGTTCGGCGCCGGATGCGTGACCGGCCTCATCAGCGCGCGGATCGTTGCCAAGATGCCCGAGCCGCTGATGCCGCCCGCCCAGGGGACGGTGGATCTTCGCGCCCTGTTGAGCCAACCGCTTAGCGATCCCAATTTCCGCCGCCTGCTGGTGTTCGTCGCAAGCTGGCAGTTCGCGATCAATCTGGCGACGCCCTTCTTCACCGTATTCATCGTCCGCCAGTTGCACTTTGCGGTCAGCTTCGTTCTGCTGCTCAGCGTCGCAAGCCAGGTCGCCAATATCCTGGCCCTGCGGCTCTGGGGACGGCTGAGCGACCGTTTCGCGAACAAGTCGGTGCTGGCGGTCTGCGCGCCCGCCTATATCGTAGCGATCGTCGCGATGGTCGGCGCGTCGCAACTGGAAGATCGCACCATCGTCGCGCTTTGGCTGATCGCGTTGCACCTGATCATGGGGGCGACCATTGCCGGCGTGACCCTGTCGAGCACCAATATCGCGCTGAAACTCTCGCCCAAGGGGTCTGCGACCGCTTATGTGGCGACCCATGCGATCACCACCGCGCTGGCCGCGGGGATCGCGCCGATCCTGGGTGGCTTGCTCGCACAGTTCTTCGCCGCCCGCCAGTTCGAGCTGGTCGCGCGCTGGCGCAGCCCCAATGGCGTCTTCACCCTGCCCGTCACGCTGACCGCCTGGGACTTCTACTTTCTGATCGCCGGACTCATCGGCACCTATGCCATTCATCGCCTGTCATTGGTCCGCGAGGTGGGGGAGATCGACCGCCGGGCGATGGTCGGACAATTGTTCAACGAGACGCGCCGGACGATCCGCAACATTTCCTCGGTCGCCGGAATGCGTGCCGCGACCGATCTGCCCGGCGCTCTTTTGCGCGACGCACGGCTTCGTATCCGGCTCAAACGGGCGCAGCAGGCGCGAGGGATGTGAATGCACTGACTCAGGTTACCAACCTTCTGTTTTGTAACGACATTGCTGGAACTCCAACGCTTTTTGGCCGGTTTCTCGACCACCCTTTTCCCTTGTCGGAGTGGTCCCATGCCCCGAACGGCAACCGCCGAGACGCTGCCACCGATCAGCCCCCATCTGCTCGAATTGCGCGAAATGCTTCGCGCCGCCCCCAAGCCGCTCGGTCAGTTCGCCATCGGCGAATTGACGGTCGACATGCAGCGGACGACGGACTCCATGTTCGCGATCATCCGGCGCGAAGGGCGCGGCGGCCTGGCGGTGCGCACCGCCTTTCTGCCGACTTCTTTCGAATGCCATGCGGAAGAGGCCGGACCAGGCGAAGCCGCCCGATTTCGTCTGACCAGCGCGATGGGCGAGCACATCGTGACCTGTGTGGCGGACCGCAACGCGGTCGAGCGAGTTCGGATCATCACCCGCTTCACCCCTGCCCAGCCCACTATCCTGCCCTTCGCCCCGCGCGACCTCTATCCGCTGGGCAGCGGCGACGATCCCCTGAATGCTGTCGGACAGGTCGAGGCCTCTCAGCGTGGGCTGAACACCGGGTTGCTCTATTTCCGGATCGAGGAACCGGCGTTCGGCAATGTCCTCTATATCCAGAACCTGACCGCCTCGAACGACTATTTCCGCGCGACCGGCACCGTGCCGCGCGAAGTGGTGGCAGGGGCGTGGCCCGAACTCGGCTATGCGCTGCCCGTCCCCGATCCCAAGTCCGACCCCGCCGAGGTGGCGCTGGAACCGCGGAAGACCATCACCCTGTCCGACGTGATCCTGGTCTTTCGTCACGAGGCCCCGCCGCACGAGCGCGAGTCCGCACGCCAGTTCATCCAGATGCTGGACAATGCCTATGATCTGCTCGATCCGCCGCCGGTCGCGTATCGCGACTGGATCGACCGCGCCGAGCGCACGCTACGCGATCTGGAAAATGCTCCAGAGGCGACGATCCGCCATTATGGTCACCGTTACATCCACCCCTATACCGGTGCCGAATATCCCGACATCATGGTCCAGATGACGGTAATCGCCTCGCTGCACCAATGGGGGCGCTGGCGGGGAGAAGCAGTGCCTTTAGAGGCCGAACTGAAGGCGGGTCTGTCGCGTTTCTACGACGACAAGCTGGGGACCTTGCGGCGTTACCTGCCCAATGTCGGGGAGGACAAGGATGCCGATGCGGTCGATAGCTGGTATCTCTATCACCCGCTGCTCAATCTCGGCGGTCTGGCGCTGCTCGGCGACGACAAGGCGCGCGAGTTGTTCCTGAAATCGCTCGACTATGGCGTAAAGGCTGCGCGCCATTTCGAATATCGCTGGCCGATCCAATATGACGTGACCGACTTCTCCGTCATTACCGAGGCGGCGCCGGTCGACGGGCGCGGACAGACCGACGTGGGTGGCGTCTATGCCTGGGTCATGCTGCTGGCGTTCGAGCTCACCGACGAGAAGACCTATCTGGATGAGGCGCGCGCGGCGATCGACGCCGCCATCGGCCTACGGTTCAACATCAATTACCAGGCCAATCTGACCGCCTGGGGCGCAGCCGCCTGTATGCGGCTGTGGCGGATCACCAATCGCGACGTCTATCGCGAGCAGAGTTACGTCTATCTCGCCAGCTTCCTGCACAATGCGGTAATTTGGGACAGTCAAATCGGCCATGCCGCGTCCTACGAGACGTTCATGGCGGTCACCTGTCTCCAGGATGCGCCCTATATGGCGTTGTACGAGTGTTTCGACAGCGTCCTGGCGTTCGAGCAATATCTCAATGACGGCGGCCCCGACCTGGAGCCCGGGGCGCGGATGCTGATCGACGAATATTGCCGCTATGCGCTGTCGCGGGCCTGGTTCTATTATCCCGACGCGCTGCCCGCCGAGGCCATCGCCGAGGAACAGCGCGAGGCGAACGGGCATATCGATCGCGCCCTCTCCTTTCCCGTCGAGGACCTCTATCCCGACGGGCAACCCGCCGGACAGGTGGGGCATGAGGTTTATGGCGCGGGCGCCGCCTTCATCTTCGCATCGCGGGCGTTCCACCATGTCGAGGGCGCGCCGTTCCATCTGTACTGCGACATGCTGGTCGGCACCGTGGAGCGGATCGGGGATCGAACCTTGTCCATCATGCTCGACGGCGGGGAGACACGCATCGCCAATCTCCGGCTCGTCCGGCTGAAGCGTCGCAAGCTGACCGACAGCAAGCTCAGCACCGCCAGCGGCGACATCATCGCGCCCGATGCGACCGACCCCGACCGCATCGATTACCGCGTCCCCGCGCAGGGACGCCTGATCCTAACCTGGGAATGACCATGACCGACAGCCGCCATACCAGCCTATCGGGCAAACGTATCCTCTTGACCGGCGGAACCACCGGCATCGGCCGCGCCACCTTATCGATGCTGGCGGCGGAAGGCGCGCGCGTCCTGACCTTCGGGCGACATCAGGACGCGCTGGACGCGGCGCTATCGGACATCGATGGCGACGTGACCGGGATCGCGGAGGATGCCGCGACGGCGCAGGGGATCGAGCGCGTCTTCGACGCCGTCGACGAACGTCTGGGCGGCATCGACATGCTCGTAGCCTGCGCCGCCCTGGGGGCCCAACCTATCCATGAGATGGCGGACGAGGAGTGGCGCTATGTCATCGATGCCAATCTGACCGGCTATCTGGCCTGCGCCCGCAACGCGATCCTGCGCATGGAAGGCCAGGGCGGCGGCCATCTGCTATTCGTCGGATCGATCAGCGCGGAGATCAAGGCGGCGGGCGAGAGCGTCTATGCCGCGACCAAGGCGGGCATTCAGGCCTTTGCCGAAACGCTGCGCAAAGAGGTGGCTGAAAAAGGCATTCGGGTCAGCGTGGTCCAGCCCGGCTCGATCGATACCGAGATGCAGGAATGCAGCGACGAGGAAAAGGAGGCCGCCGTGGCCGAGGGCCGGATGCTTCCGGCCGAGGATGTCGCGGAGACGATCCTGTTCATCCTCACCCGTCCCGCCACCTGCGACATCGTCAATCTGCGGGTCGAGCCGCTGATCCAGAAGACCGCCTGAGGCGGCTATCGGAGCCTGCGAAGGGCCCCGAAAAGCGCCGCACCGAGCAAGGCGGTTACTCCGCGCAGAAGCGTCGATGGCCGGACGCCCAGCCCACCGTCGAGCGGCGCTTCACCTTTGCGCGCCGCCGAATCGGTTGGGGCTGATCGGCGTCGCCTATGATATTCCGGTCTGATGCATCGGCAGCAAGACGCCGGCCACAAAGTCCATCATTCTAAAGCATTGGCGCGAAGTGGTGCTTCTCTATCTTGGGCGGACTTCCACCGTGTTCGACCGCGCCCTTATGTTACAACGTCCCTTGACTGACTATGCGCGGCACACTCTCCATGTCACGGGCAGCGGCATGTGGAGCGAGGCCTATCCTCGGGGCTGTCTGGAGATCGTCGCACCGGAACGACTGCTCTTTTCGACAGACTTTCCCTAGCAATACAAGCCCGGCGGCGGTCCCCGTCATTTCTTGGATGGCTTGGCGCTCGACGATGCCACGCGTCGGGGCCTCGCTCATGCCAATGGGGATCGCCTGACAACTATGGTTCGGTAATTCCTGTGGCCCGATCCGATAGCGCGACCGTAAGTCAGACCAGCCAGGCGAAAGCGCGACGAAGCCGTGCGGCGCCATGGGCCGCGAAGATGGCACCATGCGCGAAGACGACGCGTGCCGGATCGGTGGCGAGCAACGCCGTGACCGCTTCTTTGGCTTGACGACCGCCGAGGCGAATAGCCGCGCGTACATGAAGCCCGGTGGTTCCGTTGGTGGCCAAGGTCGCCCGCATCACCGCCGCCGTCACCGGGGGCAACTTGGACGGCTCCAGATTTTCGACCAGGTCGGCCAGAACCAGCGTCCGGCTCTCCGAGTGGAGAAACCACGCCTCTTCGAAGCCACCGCCACCGCGCACCAGGCCCTGCCGGATCGAGTCGCCCCAGGCCTTCGGGCCTTCGTCGCCCAAATCCGCATCGATCCGCACTCCGGCCTTCCGAACGGCAGGCCGGTGACGAAGCGCGGGGACAGCCCAGTTCGTCGCCTCAGGATAAGCCTCCTGCCAGTCCTTCAGGAACATCCAATGCGCCACGGTCGGCGCGACGAGGTGCTTGATCGGCCCCAGTGCCTCGACTGCCTGCCCCAGCGCGGGGCTATACGGCGTGGGGGAATGGAGCAGGAGGCCGCCATCGTCGAGACGGAGGATGGTCATGCGGATAGGCAATTTCATCCCCATCGCGCTGATCGGGCCGCTGTCGACGATCCAGACATTATCCACCAGCCGCTTGGGCATGTCGACGGGGGGATAGGCAATGGCCGATGCGTCCGAGGCTGCGCCCCGCGTCAGCCACCATAAACCCGCCGTTCCAGTCCCGATCGCCGCGCCGAGCAGCAGCTTGCCGCGTCCCGACCATGCCTGTCTATCCTGTGTCATGGAAGACCAGCGAAGCCATGGAACATAAGTTCCACCAAGCCCTTGTTTCCTACGACACAAGGTCTTTTGCGGATGCTCATCCATGTGCCGCAGGTCCGCTTTCCTGATCCTGACCGGACTTTTCTCGGCCGTTTTCGTGGTCCTGGGAGCCGCCTTCATCTGCCTGCCGGAGCCGGCGTCGGCATTCTATGGAATCCCAAGCCGCGATCCCGCCGCCCTGCTCTATGTTCGCGCCATCGGCTTTCGCGATCTGGCGGTATCGGCCTATCTGATGGGGCTGATGGCATTGGGGCGGCTTCGGGCTTTGACCATCATACTTGCGGCCACGATCGTCATCCCGATCGGAGACATGGCGATACTGATCCTCTCGGGATCGGGTCGAAGCATTCATTATTTTCTGCACGGCACCAGTCTGTTCTGCTTTGCCGCCCTGGCCTTATGGGGGCATCGGCTCGCCCGATCACCGGCCTAGGCCGCGTTCCGGCAAAATGCGGATCGGAAAACGCTTTGGGATCCATCAAAAAGCAAAGCCGACCTACGTTATGGCAGGGAATGCCATTCGCTGCTCCAATGTTTCGCCGATGTCGAATCGGCGCCCAGTGGAGATAGGTCATGCCACTCACCAACTACCGGATCCTGGTCGTCGAGGACGAGTATATGCTCGCCCAGGGCCTTCGGTCCGAACTGGAAGATGCCGGTGCCGTCGTGATCGGCCCCGAGCCTTCGGTCGCGTGCGCGCTGACGTGCATCGCGCGGGAGGACCGGATCGACGCCGTGGTACTGGACGTCAATCTCGGCGGCGAAATGGCCTTTCCCGTGGCGGATGAATTGAGCGCCCGGCAAATCCCCTTCCTCTTCGCCAGCGGATATGGCGACGATGTCATCAAGAACCGCTATCCCGGCGTGGTCAACTGCGCCAAGCCCTTCGTCAGTCGACAATTATTGCGTTCACTCAAAAGCATATTGCATTGATCTTTGCCGTTCGGAGCGGACGAAGATCGCACGGACGGCCAATGTTTTTCTTTGGCAACCAATTTGGATCATACGCGTCCCATCCTTTCAACGGGAAAAGGATGGATGATGGCGAGCACGGCAGTAGTAACGGGCGGCAGCGCGGGCATCGGCTTGGCGACGGCCGAGCGCCTGGCCAAGGCCGGATGGAACGTCGCGATCATCGCGCGGGATACCGCCCGACTGGAAGAGGCCCGTGCCATGCTGGAGCAACATGGCGGGAAGGTTCTGGCGATCAGTGCCGACGTCGCTGACGCAGCCGCCATCGACGCAGCCGCCGACCGGATCGAACGCGAAGTTGGCCCGATCCACGCCTGGGTCAACAACGCCATGTCGACGGTGGTCGCGCCCGCCGACCGGATCACCGCCAGCGAATATGAGCGGGTGACCGCGACCACCTATCTCAGCCAAGTCTTTGGGACGCTCGCTGCGTTGCGGCATATGAAGCCGCGTCGGCGCGGCGCGATCATCCAGGTATCGTCGGGTCTGGGCATTCGCGCGGTTCCGCTTCAGGCGGCCTATTGCGCGGCCAAGTTCGCGGTATCCGGCTTCACCGACTCGCTGCGGTCCGAGCTGATCGGCGACAAGGTGCCGGTGACGCTCAGCGTCGTCTATCTGCCGGCCGTGAACACACCGCAACCCGGATGGGCGCGCAACCACACCGGGCGCAAGCAGATACTGCCCGATCCCCTATTCGATCCCCGCGTCTGCGCGGAGGCGATCGTCTCCGCCATCGAAAAGCCCCAGCGCGAGATCTGGGTCGGGCGATCGACCTTTCAGATGGCGGTCGCTCAGGCGCTGGCGCCGGGCTTCGCCGATCGGCAGGCGAGCAGCTTTGCCGAGGATCAGTTGGGCGATCCCGTCGGCGCAAAGACCGGCAATCTCGATGAACCGGTAAAGGGGCCCGCCCGTATCGACGGCGACTCGACCGATCGCGCCATCGACAATCGGCGCGAATTCTTCACCTCGCGGCAGCGTGACCTGTTCAAGCTGGGGATTGCGGGTGGCCTCGCAGGGGCCGGCGCGCTGGCCAGTCTGGGCGTGTCCCGCCTTCTTGCCCGCCCGAACCGCTGATCGACCGGAGGCGATGATGAACGACACGAGCGCACAGACCCGCCGCCGCGAAATCGCGACCGAGCATCTGCTGTTCAAGACGATGGAATATGTCGAGGCACAGCATCCCGGTCTGCTCGACTTCCTCGAGGCCAGTCTGGACCATCTAGGCGATCCAGGACATGGCACGGACAAGGATGACGAGGCGGTTCGCGAAATCGCCCGCCGCATGATCGTCGGCGCCCGCCGCGAAGGCGGTTGAGCCGCGCGGATGGCGCTGCACTTCGTGGGCTTTCGCGGCGACGAATATGGCCGGGCCGTGCGGCTGTTCGGCGAACCGGACTTCATCCATATCGGCTGGGACAGTTGGGCCAGGCTGGAGGTGGTGCCGGGCGATATGGCGGTGTTTGCGAGGGGAACGGCGGAAGACGCGCCGTCCCCCTATGGCTTCCCGGATATTCGCGAAACGTGAACGCCATTTGACGCGTTGCGCTGTCCATGCCAGCCGATCCCGAACAGACCGCCACCATCATCACCAGCCGGGCCATACGCGCTGGCCACGAAGTGGAGTTCGAATGCTGGGTGACGGAGCTGGACCGTCTTGCCCGTGCCGCACCGGGTTTCCGTGCGGCGATCCGTCTGGGACAGACGGCGGGTTTTCAGCATCTGCTTTTCCGCTTCGACGATCGCGAGGCCGCAGACGCCTGGCATAATGACAAGCCGGTCGTCGCGCATGTCGCGGTGGCCGACCGCTTTTCGACCGCGCTTCGTCAGACTGAAACCGGCACCAGCGTCGCGTTCGATTTGCCGAGCGACGCAAGCGCATCCAAGTGGAAACGCTTCGTGACGACATGGCTGGCGGTGTTTCCGGTCTTGCTGGCGATCAGCCTCGCGGTTCGGACGGTCTTGAGGGACGCGCCCTTGCCGCTCCAGCTCTTGCCGTCCTCTTTGTTGCTGACCGCGATCCTGCAATGGCTGATCCTGCCGCGCCTTCAGCGCCATACCCGGTTCTGGTTGCTTCAGGACAGCTCAGGCCGTCTCCAGACCTGACCATAGCGACGGCAGAACCGGATGATCGCAGAGGACATCCTCCTTGCGGTTACCGGACGGGCTCTCGCAGATACTGGCCGAACCAGGCAAGCTGCCGCTTCATCACATCGGCAGCCTGGGTCGGTACGCAATGCCCCGCATCGGGATAGATGACGAGGCTGGTCGGCACGTTCTGGCTCTTCAGGGCATTCCACCATTCGACCGACTGGGTCGGTGGCACTTCTATGTCGCGCTCACCGACATAGATGAAGGTCGGGGTCCGGGCGGTCTTCACATGATAGACTGCCGAGACGTCCTCATAGGCCTGATAATCGTCATAGACGGACTTGCCGAAGAACGGGATCATCCACGTATTGATGCCGTTGGTGCCATAGTAGCTGACCCAGTCGGACAGCCCTGCCCCGGCGACGATGGCCTTGAAGCGGTTCGTCTGGGTATTGGCCCACATCGCCATGAACCCGCCATAGGAACAACCGGTCAGCCCCAGCCGTGCTTCGTCGACGGGAGCGAGTTTCTCGACCGCATCGATCCCGGCCAGGATGTCGCGCAGGTCGCCACCGCCAAAGTCGCGCTTATTGGCCGCCGTGAACGCCTCGCCCTGGCCATAGGACCCGCGCGGATTGGGCAGGAAACGATAATAGCCCGCATCCTCGAACGCGCTCGCCAGTCCCTTCTCGATGAAGCGCGGCGTGCTCGCCGCTGCGGGTCCGCCATGGACCTGCACGATCATCGGCGCCTTCGCATCGGGCGTGGCGTTCAGCGGCGACAACAGCCATCCCTGAACGGTAAAGCCCTCATTCGTCCACGACACGTTGCGCGCCTGAACGGCGGGCTGGGCCGCATCATTGTCATGGGTGATCTGCCGCCACGCCGCCGGGCGTCCGGCATAGACGGCAGGCGCATGGGTGAAGTCCTCGACGACGCTGGCCGCCATGTCGCCCTTCGCATTCCAGGCGATCCGCCCGTCTCCGGCGGACAGGCCGACCGGCCTCGCGAACAAGGGACGGAGGGCCCGGCCGGGCTCGATCGCGACCGCACCCATCTTGTCGTTCTGAAGCGTGGCCGCGCGCAGCCCTCCCTTGGTCCAACTCAGCGAGGTGAAGGTGATCGGCTGCCCCTTGGTCTGGTTGGTCGGCGTGCCCCCGGCCAGCGGCACCGTCCAGACATCGCCGCCGATCGAACCGAAATCGCTCATCAATCCACCGATATAGGCGACGCTCTTCCCATCGGGTGAGACACGCGGCATGTTGAGCTGGGTCTCGGGCTTGGCGATCGATGTGACCGCGCCGGTGGTGGCGTCCACCCGGTCGAGCGTCGCAACCCACCAGTTGGCATCGCCATTCCCCAGTGCCGACGTCACGACCAGCGCCGATCCATCGGGCGTCCAGTCATATTCGTAGATATAGCGTCCCTGCGGCGATAGCGGCGTGACCTTGGCGGTTGCCGCTTCCCCGACGGAGACGACGGCCAGACGCTGTTCGTCATTGGCGACGGCGATCTCACCGACCTGCCGTGCACCCGCCTGCGTCGCGCCGACTTCCTTGGTCGCGCCCAAGGTGATCAGCATCGCCATCCGCTTGCCGTCGGGGGAGAAACGGGGCGTGGAGGCCAATCCTTCGACCGTCGCGACCGGGCGTACCGCGTCACCGCGCGCAATCATCAGGGTCACGACGCCCCGGCTGCGGTCGCTCGCCAGAAACGCCAGGCCATCGCCCTGCGGCGCGAAGGTCAAGCCGGAATAGCTACAGGTCGCGCAAGGATCGAGCCGTCGCTTCACCCGACCGTCGCGCGCGCTGCGAACCACGATGCCCAGACGCCCGCCCTCGCCAAGCTTGACCGTGGCGATTTCGCGTCCCGACGGCGCCATCGTCAACCCAGCATAGCGATGAACCGCCGCCTGCGCCGGAAGCGCCGTGGCCGAAGCGAGGAGAAGGGCAAGAGGAAGACGCATCGGAAGTCCTTGCATGGCAGCCCTCGCATCGGAGCGGCTTGAGATGGGCATCGTTTAGCGCCGATCGGCAGACCGCCGGGGCGCTATGGGCGATGGCTTAATCGACATGCCGACGCACGAAAAGTGGCCCGGACGCGATCAGGCCCCCGTCATGCCGATATAGCGTATCATGCTGTCGCCGCCGCTGTTCCGGACTCGAAGCGACCCCAGCCGGGCACCGCTGGCTGAGCGGACCACCAAGTTGATGTCGTAGTCGCTGCAATATTCCAACTGGACCAGGCCGTTCATCGGATTGCCGGGGATGGTGTCCCACACCTCCCCCGTGACGCGCAGGCCGGTGCAGCGGATAGCCCGTAGGAACTGCCCGTTGCGGCGCCCGCGCAGGGTGACGTTCCGCAGGGTCACGTTGCGGCAGTCGGTCAGATAGGCCGTGGGGCCCTCCTGCGTCGCGGCACCAAAATCCAGATCGGCATTGGCGATGGTGATGTCGGCAATTTCGCAGCCTTGCGCTGCGCCGTTATTCTGCATCATCAGCGGGCAGCCGGTAGGCCCCTGCGTGATCCGTCCCTTGATACCGCTGAGCGTGATGTTGCGGATCGTCGCCTTGCCCGTGGTCGTGCTGGTGAAGAACTTGATGCAGGAAAAGGCCGCGCTGTCGAGGGTCATGCCGGTCAGCGTGATCCGCTCCATCATCGCATCGATGGACTCGTGGTTTTCGGAAGTGAAGGACAAGGCATCATCGCCGCTGCGCACGACGATGTTCGACCCGCTGATCCGGCTGCACGCGCCGAAGAAATGCAGGCCGTCCGCCCCCGGACGATTGACGCCCGAGAACAGCTTCAGGCCGTTGAGGTGCCCGCCGGTCGAATTCTTGACCTCCATTCCGAAACCGGTGAGCGGTCCGGCGGTCTGGACGCCGATGACGGTGAAACCATCGGTGCCGACAATTCCCAGCCCCTTGCGCGTGGCACCCGCCGGATCGGAGTCGCTGCCCACAAAGGCGCCGCCCGAACCGATAATGGTGACGTTCGACATGCGCCGGCCCGAGCGGTTGGTCAGGCAGTAATGCGTGCCCACGGCGGGACCGTGATCGTTATACAGATCCCCCGCCACCAGGATGCGGGCATTGCTGGCATAGCCCAGCCCGGTGGATAGCAGCCGGTGTCCGCCCGGCGGAATCGTATAGGCACTGCGGGAGGCGGAAGCGGCGTCGAGCGCGGTCTGAAGGGTGCCGGTCATATCGGCAAGGCTCATGGAAACGGTCATCGGCGCCCCCTAGAGCGCGTCGGTGGAGAAGTTCCAGAAGGGATAGAAGAAAATCCAGATTTACTACATCATTTGATGTAGTTAGGCGGCATTCTTGTGCTTGTTAATCTTGCGTCAAGGAGTTCGGCCAAAGGGCACGCGGCCATGAAAAGCCTCGACGTTTCCCGTGATCGCCGCCATGTCCTGCAACTTCTGACCTCGCTTTCCGCCGGTGCCCTGCTTGCTGGCTGCGGCGGGGGTGGCAGCGATGATCCGATCGTTGCCGCACCGCCTGTTGCGGCCGTCCCGCCACCCGCCACTCCAGTGCATCCTTTGAGCGTGCCCCTGACCCTCGCCTATCTGGGGGGGCAGTATTTCTCCTATGCGTCGCGCGGTGCCGGACTGCCCCAGGTACTGACCGGCCAAGGAGGGGCGGTGTCCGGCGGGCGGTCATTGGCCTTTGCCGACCCGGTGGTCGGCCGACTGGCAGCGGATCTGGCGGATGACAAGGCCGCGCATATCACCGCCCTTCGCGCGCAGATCGGCACGGCGGCGGCGAGTCAGCCCGCAATCGATCTGTCGGCGTCTCCCACGGGTGCCTTTTCGCTCGCCGCCCGCCGCGCCGGGATCATCACCGGGGGCGAGAGCTTCGATCCCTATGCGGACGACAGCCATTTCCTGATCGGCGCGCTCTTGGTGGAGAATGCGGTGGCGGCCACCTATCGCCGGTTGCTGCTGGCCGAGCCGGAGGCGGCCATTGCCGCGACCGTCACCGCGCATTTGGGCGACTCCATCTATCATGGCGGCGTGATCCGGGCGCTGCTCGATGACCGGTCCACCGCCGATCCCGCCATCGATGCGATGCTCGACAAGGTCGGCGTGATGCTGGCAACCCTGGACGGCACGAAAAGCGGCGACCAGGTCTTGCCCGGTGGCGACATGACGAGTTCCAACCTGCTCGACGCCGGAGGCCGCCCCATCCCCTTCACCCGCGCCGATCGACAGGTGCTGACCGCGCTCTATCTGTCGGACAGTGGCCCAGGGGGATTCCTGCCGCAGGGGGCATGACCGGCCCGGCATGATAGGCGACGGCGCATATCAGATCGTCCCGGCGATAAAGCCGAAAGTCCCACCCGGCATCGCATCCGGGCAGGTTGAGCCGAATCCGCCCCGCCCGGCCGTGAAACACCAGCCGCTCGAGCGGCAAGGCGAGCCCGACGCCCAGGGCCTTGCCATAGGCTTCGCGCAGCACCCAGTGACAGGCGATTTCGATTACCGGGTCGGACGAGGCGATAATCATCCGACGTTCGCCATCCGCCAGCCACGGGTCATCCGGGCTGGCGTTCACCGCGACGCGGGCGAAGGATTCGATGTCCAGACCGATCCGCCCACGCCGCGCCCATGCCGCGGCATGGTACTCCGAGGCCTTGCTTCGGCTTATGGCCACCGATCCGCTGGCCAAGCGGGCGGTCACCATATCCCGGCCCTGGGCCGACGCAGCGAAAACCATCGCCAGTCCCCGCCCCAGATCGGCCCTGCTGCCGTCGTTCACCGCCAGGGTGGTCAGGCAGGGCAGCAGCGGGCCGAGCCGTTCAACCATCCCCCACCTGACTGGTCGGATCCACCCGATCCGCCAGCAAGGCGAGCCGCGCGAAATCCTCGATCGTCACTACCCCGCCGCGTATCGCGGCCAGCTTCTCGCGCCGGAGCTGCGAGACGATCCGGTTGATGTGCACCAGGCTCAGGCCCAGCAATTCGCCGAGCGTGTCCTGGGTCAGCGGCATGGGATAGGTGCCGTTATGGACGAACCCGATCACCGAGAGACGATGATGGAGTTCGAGCAGCAGATGCGCCGTGCGCTGCAATGCGCTTTGACACCCCAGACGAACGACATGATCGAGCAAGGCCGTCTCCTCGCATCGATCGATCGCGGCCAGCGCCCGGACGATGCCGGGATGATCCTGAGGCTGGTGGCGGACCGCATGGATCAATCGGCCGATGCCGATGGTGCGGACCGGGGTCAGTGCCACGACCGGATTGAGCGCCAGCGGACGTCGCTCCCCGCGGTCGCCCATCATGTCGCCGGGCAGCAGCAGCCCCAGCATCTGGCGGCGGCCATCGGGCAGGATGCGCGGGCGGCAGGCCCAGCCGCCGACGATCAGCCTGGCATGGGGGCTGCCATCGTCGTGCGGACAGATGCTGGTGCCGGCGGCATGGTTCTTGGGCTGCTCCGCCAGCGAAAGCACCAGTTCCACTTCATGCGGCGCGAGCGGCGAAAACACGCGCAGGCGGTGAAGCAGCAATTCGCTGGTGATCGCGCGGGTGGGCACGGGCTGATGGCGCAAGGCGAGGCTGGCCATGATCAATTCGCATAATAGTTGTGATAGGCCCCCATGAACTGGGCCGGGTCGCCATAGCCCGAGCGTGCCAGCGCATGGAGATCGATCCGGCTGAGCGCCACGCCGGTCATCTTCACCCCCAATGTCTGAAGCAGATGCACCGCCATCTCGACCGCCGCGTCGGGCGTCTTGCGCCAACGGACCAGCAAGACGGTCGAGTCCGCTTTCTTTGCGACCAATCGCCCGTCGACGACGGGCAGGACGGGCGACGCGTCGAAGATCACCACATCGAACTGCGCCTTCAGATCCTCGATCAGGGCGTCGAAGCTGCCATTGCCCAGCGCCGCCGATCCGCCCAGCCCCGCGCGCAGCATCGGCAGGATGGTGAGCGGCGAGTCCAGATCGCGGATCAACGCCTCGGCCAGCGGCGCCTCGCCCTCCAGCACCTGTTGTAGCCCGACGGCGGGACGCAGGCCCAGGGCATTGGCGATGCTGGGGTGCCGCATGTCCGCGTCGACCAGCACGGTGCTGACCCCGCTCATCGCCACGATGCGGGCCAGGCCGATCGCCGCCGTGGTCTTGCCTTCGTTGGGCAGCGCGGAAGTCAGCGCGATGGTCCGCACCGTCCCCGCCGCCGCAGATTGCAGCACGGATGCGGCGAGGTTGCGATACCCCTCGGCATAGGCGGAGCCCTCATGATCGACCAGGGCGCTGATCGGGTCGCTTCCACCGATATGGCGGACTGCCGAGTGAAGCGTCGGTAGCCCCGCCAGATAGGGAAGCTGCAACCGCCCCTCGACATCCTCCAGCGTACGGATGCCGCGATCCGTGCCCTGCCGCATGAAGACGACGCCCAAGCCCGTCGCCACCGCCAGCAGCGCGCCGACCAGCATGTTGATCGGTCGATTGGGCGAACTGGGATGGACCGGCACGGCCGCCAGGCTGGCGATACGCGCATCCGACTGGCTGGAGGCACCCTGCACCCCGATTTCGTTCAGCCGGGTCAGAAGCTGGGCATAGCTTTGATGTGCGGTGTCCGAGCGAAGTTGAAGCCCGCCAAGCGCGATCGAAGCGACATTGTTGGTCACGACCTGCGACCGGGCCCCGGCGGCACTGCCCGCCAGCGAGGCGGTACGCCGGGCGGCCACGTCACGCTGCGCCTCCAAATTGGAGATGGTACGCTTGATCTCCCCCTGGATTTGCGCGTCGATGTCCGCGACCTGCCGCTGTGCCGCGGCGAGCGGCGGATATTTGGGCCCGTATTTCCCGCCCAGATCGGCGACCTGCGCGCTGACCAGCGCGCGCTGGCTGCGCAATTGCTGGATCACCGGCGACCCGAGCGCCTCGCCCAGATCGTCGCCGGCCGAGCCGCGTGCCAGTTGCTGGCGGGCGGTTTGCAGGCGGGCGCTGGCCTCCGCCTCTCCCGCGCGGGCAAGGGCCACCTGGCCGTCGAGCGAGGAGAGCTGCTGCTCCGCGATGGTGCCGCCCTGCACGCTCATCAGATTGTGCGCCACCTTATACCGGCCAAGCGCGCCATCGGCCTCCTCGACTTCGCGACGCGCATCGTCGAGCTGGCTGCGCAACAGGCTGGCGGCGGCGTCCGACCCTTCGCGCTTCACCGCCCCCGATTGGGTGACGAAGCTTTGCGCATAGGTGTTGACGATCGCGGTGGCGAGTTGCCGGTCGGGTTGCTCGAAGGACAGGCTGAGCATGAAGGTCTGCGCATTGCGGTGAACCTGGATCCCGCTTGCCAGCCGGTCGATCGCCGCATCGCGCCGGGCGGAGGCGGGCAAGGATGGCACGGTGCGAGCCAGCCCGGGAATGCGGTCGAGGGGTGAGGGATTGTGGACCAGCGCGGCGAAGCGTGTCTCCTCCGCCAGCCCCAGCCGATCGACGACCAGTGCGGCCAGCGTCCGGCTCTTCAACAACTCCACCTGCGTATCGACGCTGGAATCGGCGGCCGGGTCACTCAGCGCGCTGGTCCGCTCCGATCCGATCTCGGCGGGGTGCGGTGCGATGACCAGCGTCGCGGTCGCGGTGTAGCGCGGCGTTTGCAGCCATGTGTAGGCGGATACGAGGAGCATGATCCCGCCCGCTACGGCCAGGAACAGGGTCAGGTGACGGCGATAGGCCTTGATCAGGTCCATCAGCCCTGTCTGCGGCTTGGGCATTCGGTCGAGATAGGCGGGCATCGAACGCGCGCCGTCCAGCGCGGCGTTTTCGTAACGGATCGGCAGGCTAGCCATCGCTCGTTCTCCCGTTTCTCATCGTTGAAGGGTCAGCGTCGCCGAGACGCGATGATCGTCGAAATTGGTCACCCCGGCCCAGCAGGTGCAGTTGCGCGAAAGGTAGCGATAGCCGAGGCGCGCCTTCCAATGGCTGCGCGACAAATAGGTCAGGCTGGCATCGACAAAGGGAAGCGAGTCCCGTCGGGGCAGTCCGCGATAGGTGTCGCGGTAATAGCCGCCCTCGATCGACGCGATCAGATAGCGGCGAAGCTCATGGTCGGATCGGAGCGATCCGCCGCGATGCAGGAAGCCGCCGGTGCCGGGCACGCCGCTATCCTGTACGCTGCTCTCGGCGGTAGCGGTCAGCGTCCAGAGCCGGGTCGGGGCATAGGCGACACGGGCCAGCGCCCCCAGCCCGGATATGGGGCGTATCGCGGCCAGATCGAAATCCTGCTGGATATAGCCGACCCGCACATCGCCGCGGATCAGATCGGTCACCTCGAAGCTCGACCCGACATACAGGCCATAGCCCATGGAATCACGCGACCCGTTGGGGGCCAGGCGGAAGTCGATCTTGTTGATGCTGGCCGCCCCATAGATCGAGAAGGCCGGGCTGATCGCCCGCTCGATCCGGACCAGCGCCTGATACCGGGTACGATCTCGGTCGCGCGTGAACAGCGTGCCGCCGCCGATGGCGGGCGCATCGCGAAAGCGCAGGTCGGCGACATCGGCACGGAGGGCGACGCGGGTGTTCGCCTCCTCGATCGTCGCGCCGCCATAGGCATTGAAGGCATTATATTCGAGCGGCTTGGCGGCATCGATCGGCGAGTCCGCGGCAAAGCGGGGATTGATGAAGGAGCCATAGCTTGCCCCCGCCGTCAGGCTGCTGAGCGCACCGATGGCGACGCTGCCCTCCAGCCCGGCCAGTCCCTCCTCGCTATTCTCGCTGCTATGCCGGACATAGCGCCGCAGGTCGCTGCGGCCATAGGCCGTAACCTGATAGGGGCCGGCACTGGTCCGCACGGTCACTTCCGGCCGCACGACCAGCGCGAAATCGCCGCGCCTGTTGTCGTTATTGGCGAACACATTAGACGTGAAGAGCCCGCCGACCGATACCGCCGGAAACACATCGAACGCCCCGACCGTGATCCCCTGTGCCGTAAAGGCCGGCAGCGCGCGGTCGGCGACGCCCACATCGCGATCGCGGGCAAAGGCCGATCGTCCGTTCGTCGGCACCGGCTCGGGCGGGACGACGACCGTTCGTGCATCCTGCAAAAGCTGTGCACCGCCGGGGGCCGTACTCGCCCCCGCAGCGATCAGGAGTGCCAGTCGCGGCCCCCGTCGTACCGCGATCGCACCGATCAAAACCAGCGTTCCTTGATCCGTATCGTATCGCCCGGCGCGACCAGCGTGGTCGCGGTCACCGTTTCTGCGACCTCGGCATCCTGGCCGACATGTTTGATGAACACCTGCTTGGTCTTGGCGCGATAGGTATAGCCCCCCGCCTGCGCCACCGCGCCCAGCACGGTCAGGCCGTTGGCGAAGGGATATTGGCCCGGCTTGTTGACCTCACCCAGGATATAGAAGGGCCGGGTCGTCAGAATCTCGACGGCGACGCGCGGATCTTTGAGGTAGCCGTCGGCCAGCCGCGCGACGATCCGATCCTGCAACTGGGTCGAGGTCAGTCCCCGTACGTCCACCTCGCCGATCAATGGCAGGGCGATCAGCCCGGAGCCCGCAATGGTGAACTCACCGCCCAGCGCGGGGTCGCCGAACACGACCACCCGCACCCGGTCCCCACCCGACAGGACATAATTATAGATGGGAAGGTTCGTCGCGTTACTGGTCTTGGACGACGGGGTGTTTTGCCCACCGACCACCGATACGGGGCAGATGGCCATCAGGACCGTCATCAGACATGCCGCACCCCTACGCGATACGCCGTTGCGCATACGTCCTCCTTTGACGATGTCTCACCGTTTTAGAATTGTCGATTGCGTCATGCGGCGGCACGCTTCCGCCAAAGTTAAGCTATGTTTGCAAGCTTCCGTAGCTCAGATCGGCATATAATCCGCTGAATACGCCTCTTTAACGATCTGTTAATCATATTAGCCATTGGCGATTTACAAACACTAACCTGCTATACGGTTCTCTTCGATTGTCGGGAGGATTTTTGTCTTTTGATGCATTGGGAATGGTCGCCGCGATTTCGGCGATCGTGCCCATCAAATGATTGGCGAAAGGGGCGCTCCGGCGCGTTGCGTGCTCGCATCCTCAAAAAGGGGAGTTACCATGCGACTCGACAGACATCACGCCGCCATTCTCCGACGCCGCGCCCGATTTTTGCAGGTGATCGACATCGGCCTCGCCTTCTTCGTCCTGGTTCTGGTGTCGCCGCTCATGCTGGCCGTCGCGTTGCTGATCCGGCTGGAAAGCGGTGGCACGGCGCTTTACGGCCACCGCCGCTACGGCAAGGATGGTCGCACCTTCCTGTGCTACAAATTCCGCTCGATGGCGCTGGATGCGGATGCCCGGCTCGCCCGCCTTCTCGCCAGCGATCCCGACGCGCGCAGCGAGTGGCAGCGCGACCACAAGCTGCGCCACGATCCGCGCGTGACGCGGATCGGTCGCTTCATCCGCAAGACCAGCATCGACGAGCTGCCCCAGCTCTTCAACATCCTGCGCGGCGAGATGAGCCTGGTCGGCCCGCGCCCCATCGTCGCGGCCGAGGTGCGGCGCTATGGCCGCCATTTCGTGGCCTATTGCTCGGTCAGGCCCGGCATCACCGGCATTTGGCAGATCAGCGGACGCAACGACACCGGCTATCGCCGGCGGGTCGCGATGGACTGTCTGATGGCCCGCCACATGTCGCCGCGCCTTTACGCCCGCGTGCTGCTCGGCACCGCACGCAGCGTGGTTACCGGTCAGGGCGCTTATTGAAGCAGGTCGGCATAGACTTGGGCGAAGGCCCGCGCGACCGCTTCGGGGGTCGTGCGGGCGACCACCCGCTCGCGCCCCTCGGGCGGTCCGGGGCGTCCGCCCTCCAGCACCGCACGCATGCGGTCCGCCAGCGCCCGAACATCACCCGGCGGCACCAGCCATGCGTCATCGGCGATGATCTCGGCAATCCCGCCGCTCCGCGCGCCGATGACGGGCACATGCGCCTGATAGGCTTCCAGCACGGTGCGCCCCAACGGCTCGGCCCATAGGGACGGCGCGACGAGGCAATCGATCCGGTCGAACAGGGCCTTGGGTGTTTGGAACCCGATGAATTCCACCGGCAGATTCTCGGCCAAGGCCCGATAGGGCTCGATCGGCCCCAATGCCTTGCCCGCGATCAACAGGCGCCAGCCGGTCGGCGGCAAATGCCGGACCGCCTGCAACAGCGTATCGACGCCCTTTTCCGGGCTGATCCGACCAAGATAGCCAAAGGTCACCGGCCCCCTAAGCGGCGGCTTGATATAGGTCGGCCCCACTCCCTCGACCCGCGCGGTGTTCCAGATCACCCGCCGCCGCGACACGGGCACTTGCCGAAAAAAGCCGTAGCGGAGATGGCGTGACAGCACCTCCTCCCCCACCGCCGTCACCGCCGAGACCAGCCGCTGGTCGAACTGCTTGGCGAAGGTCAGGACACGGCATTTCAGATGCCGTCCGGCGCATGGCCCGGTCTCGCGATACATCGAGCTGGCCGCGCAGAGCAGGTCGAAATCGCGCAACGTATGCACGATCGGAATGCCTCGGGCGCGTGCCGCGTGCCAGACGCGGGTCGAAATATCGACCATCGAATGGGTATGCACGATCATGGGCTGAAAGCGGTCCAGCACCTCGCCGAAGCGGCGCTCGATCGCGAAATTGGCCTGTTGCTTGAACTTGGCCCATTCACGCTGGCGCGGGCTATAGGCCAGCCAGTCTTCCAGCCAGAAGTCGTTGCCGTGCGGCATGCGAAATACGGTGACGCCGTGTCGTTCCTCCTCCACCGCCTCGCCAGGAGTGAGGCAGGCGGCCGCCACGTCCCAGCCATCCGCCGCCTGCGCCTCGGCCAGCATGCTGACCGACCGCTCTGCGCCGCCGACGATATGGGGTGGATAGAGGCTCGACAGATGCAGGATGCGAGGCTTCACGCCATGACATCCGCGTAGAGCGAGTCGTACGCGTCGAGCATCCGATCGGGGGTCACGACCGACAACACACCCTCGAAAGCGCTTGGCGGCGGCAAGGCGGCCCGACCGGCTCGCATCACCGCCATCATCCGGTCGGCCAGGGCGGCGGGATCGCCCGGCGGGATGAGCCATTCCTCGCCCACTGCGCCGACCAGATCGACGAGCGCGCCGAGTTTCGATCCGATGACCGGCACCGACTGGGCGAACGCCTCGACCACCGTCAGCCCGAACGGCTCGCGCCAGATGGATGGCACCACCAACAGGTCGATGCCGCGCAGGAAGGCGGCCGGATCCGTAAAGCCCAGAAACGTGACCGGCATCCCCTCGGCCAGCTTCCGATAGGCGGCATCGCCCTCCTGTGCGCGGCCCGCGACCCGCAACTGCCACCCGGACCCAGGCAACAGGTGGCACGCCGCAAGCAGGGTCTCGATCCCCTTTTCGGGGACCAGTCGGCCCAGAAAGCCGAAAACGAAATCGCCGGTCCTGGGTGTATGCCGATGATTGGGGGAGGTCTCGACGCCGTTCCAGATCACCCGTGCCCGTGTCCCGTCCATATCCGCGAAGAGGCCGAAGCGCCGATGCTCGTCCAGCACCGGTTGCGAGACCGCCGCGACCGCGTCGATCCGGCGCGCGAACCGCGCCTTCCAGGCGCCGGTGATCCGACAAGCGGCATGTTGCCCGTCGCAAGAACGACCGTTGCGGAACATGGTCGCCCGCGAACAGATCAGGTCGTAGTCATGCAGCGTATGGACACACCGCGCGCCGCTGCCCGCGATCGCGGACCAGATCATCGGCGGCAGTTCGACCATCGAATGGGTGTGGACGATGTCGGGCCTGAAGCTGCCGATCGCCCGCGCCACATCGGCGGTCCCGCGATAATTGACCATCTGACCCAGCTTGTTCGCGGTCCGCATCGGACGGGGTGCGGCGAAGACCTCCTCCATCCAGACGAGGTTACGGCTTCGCTGTGGCAGGACGGTCACGCCGTGACGCTCGCCGGGGGCCTGGGCGTCCCGCGAGAGATAGGTCGCGCCTACCTGATGTCCGCGCGCGACCTGCGCCTCGGCGAGCATCGCGACGACCTTTTCCGCGCCGCCGACGACATGCGGGGGATAGACCGAACTGATATGAAGAATGCGCATCGCTCAGCCTTCCATGAACCGGCGCGCAAAACGCGCGGTGAGCGACAGATAGCGGTCGCCATATTCGGTGGAGGGTTCGATCTCGGAACCCTCATGCCATTCGTTGAAACTGGTCACGAGCACCCAGTCGGCCTCGTGGCGGATCCCGGCATCCCAAAGGAGGCGATAGGTCGCGCCGTCATGGCGGTCGACCGTCGGGCGCGGTGCGGGACGGCCGGGTACATGCGTGTCGTCGAAGCCGGGAATGACGGTCGCGCAGAACAGCCTCCCCCCCGTCTTGCGCCGCCATTCCGGATAGGTCCTATCGGCCCAGGCCCTTATCTGCGGCGGCGTCATGCCCTTCAGATAGGGGGCAAGGACATAGACATGGATGCCATCCATGAAGGGGGCCCAAGCCGCGAAGTCCTGAGTCTCGCGCGGCGACACGTCACCGATCAGAAAGGCCCGCCCGGCCGCCTTTCGCCAGTCCCGCGCGGGCAGGTCGCGCAGCGCTTGCAGATAGAGGAACAGCACGGGCCGATCCTGCACCCGCAACCAGGCGGGATGGTCGCCATAGCTTCGGGTCAGATAGGCGATGTCGCGCTCCGCGCCGCTTGCGCCCTCTTTCTGTTGCTCGAGATAGACGGTGACATGCAGGCCGGCGGCCTGCGCGGCGGCAAGGATCATCGGCATCGCCTTGTCCTCGAACGAACCCTCGCCCCACCAGCTGACGATCAGCGCCGTGATCCCCGCGGCCCTGGCCTGTGCGATATGGGTGTGAATGACCTTTGGGTCGTGGCTGTCGTAGAAGCCCAGAATGGGGTGGTTCAGCGTCGGGCTCTGCCGCGGCGCCTCGCCATGCGGGCCCTGCCAATGGACCCATCGCCCGCTCGTCTTCGGGTTGCCATACCAGGGATAATAGAAGGCCAGCACCTGTCGCGGATAGCGCCGCGCCGCCGCCAGTCCCGGCGTCGCCGAGAGCGCCAGCCCGCCCCCGAGGATCAGCCGCCGCGTGACCCTCATGCCGTTCGCCTCGCCGCGAACATCGCCGCTCTGGTCCGGTCCCAATAGGACAGGATCTGCGCCCGATTGACCGCGAGCAGGACGATCTCGATGGTTACGAACAGCAGCAAGCGGTTGATCTGCCCCGGCGCGGCGATGGTCCAGAACGAGGCCTGTTGCGCCGAGAAATAGACCTGGAGGAAGGTCCAGACCGCGAAGAACAGGCTGAGCGGAAAGCCGGACGCAAAGGCCCGGCGGAGATACAGGGCGGCGAACGCCACCAGCAAGCCCAGAAACGCCATGACCGCCGCAACACCGGCATAGCCGAACATGACCAGCGCCATCGCTTCTGTGCCCATGGTCAACTGAACCCAGCCGCCATTCTTGCGGAAACTGGCGGCCAGCTTGGCGGGTGCATAACGCTGGATGAAATAATAAGTCTCGACACCATTGGCGAAGGCCGAGGCGGGCGGCGACTTGTCGCCCAGCGCATCGAGGTTCCGGTCGACCAGATGCGCATCCCACTGCGTCATCCGGCGTGCGTCACGGGTCGCGACGAACCACAGTTCGCCCTGCCCCGCGATTCGCTCGCCGACCAGCGTGACGGTGCGGTCGAGCGGCAAGCGGCCATAGCCCGAATAGATATACAGCGTTGCGCCCAGCGCCGCGCACAGCAGCGCCACCACCGGCACGGCCAGCCTGATCATCGTGCCGGCCAGACGCCCCTGCCGCGCGAGCAGCAACGGCATGGCAAAGAAGGCGACCTCCGCCAGGATGGTGAAGAACTTGTCGCCGAACAGGAAATAAAGCCCGGTCAGCCCCAGAAAGGTCAGGATCGCCGCCGTCTTGAGCAGCGGCTGGTATCGCGGCGCAAAGGCAACCGCCCCCAGCATCGCGGCGAACAGGAACTTGTTGTCGAGCAGGATCAGGACCAGCCCGCTGCTATATTCGCGGCGATAAAGAAACCGGTCCACCCCGGCGAGCAATGGGAAACCGCCTTGCAGCCCGTGCAGGAAAGCCAGTCCGCCCAATGCCATGCATAGCCCGACCACCGGCCAGCCGAGCCAGCCCACCAACCGATCCAGGAGCGGCGAGCGCGCATAGGCGAGGAACCACCGCTCCATCCGGGCAAAGACCAGCGCGAAGATCAGGAAGAACAAGGCGGTGAAGGCGACGAAGGATGCACTGGCGTCCCCCGCCTCCCCTGCCCGGTTGACCTCGGGCATGTAGGCCCCCGCCTCGATCACGAACAACGATACCAGGGTCGCGCCGCGCGTGATGACCAGCGGGAGAAGTAGGATCAGTCCCGCCGCGCTGATCCGCCCCACCAGCAGCAGCAACGCCACGAAAAGCAGCAGCGACAGACCCGAGAACAGTGTGCTGGGCAGCGCCGCCGCCAGTGCCCAGTTGAGGGCCAGCGCCGCGGCCAGCGCCACCATCGCGCCCAGCGGCAGCGGACGCGGCCCCGGACCATCGCGATCCATCAGCGTGGCGACGCCGCCCTTTGTCGAGATGCCCATGTCGCCGACCTTACGCCACCGCCTGTCCCCCATTGCCTCAAATGAGGCATGGCCTGGGGCCGCGCCATGGTCAGGGCAGGGGCAAGCGGGGAGATCGCCATGCTTGCCAAGAACATGCTCTCGATGTCGGGGCTCAGCCTGTATCGCAACGCCGTTCAGTTCGGGATGAACATCGTCATCGCCGCCTTCGTCCTTCCCGGCGATTACGGACTGATCGTCTTCACCACGCCGTTCCTTGTGCTGATCGCGATGCTGACCGATCTGGGGATGACCAGCGCCATCACCCGCGCCCCGACGCTTTCGCGCGACGAGGCGGGGGCGGCGATGGGGGCGATGATCGCCGGGGGCGTGGGCTGCGCCGGGTTGCTGGTCGCAGGGGCCTGGCCGCTGCAACAGGCGATAGGCATGGCGGGCTTAGCGCCGGTCATGGCGGGGATGGCGGGCGTGGTCGTCCTTTCCATCTCCGCCGCGACCCCGCGCGCGCTGATGGAGCGCGAGCTTCGTTACGCCCGGATCGCGCAGATCGAGGCCGCCGCCATCGCCATCGCCGCCGCCACCGGACTGGCCGCGGCGTGGCAGGGAGCGGGCGTCTGGTCGCTCGTCCTCTACAATCTGTTGGTCCAGGCGATGCGGGTCGCGGCGTTCTGCTGGTCGACGCGCCGGGAGTTACGGCCCAATATGCGCTTCGGGCAACTACGCGGGCTGTTGTCGTTCGGCACCTGGGTGCTGGCGAACAACATCCTCAACTTCCTGGCACGGAACAGCGACAATCTGCTGATCGGCGCATGGCTGGGATCGGCGGCGGTTGGCGTTTATGGGCTGGCCTATCAGTTCATGCTGGCACCGCTGATGGCGATCACCTGGCCGACCAGCGGTATCCTCCTCTCCACCCTGCGCGGCGAAGACCCGCATGGGCCCCGAACCCAGGCAACGGTGGAGGGCGTATTGTCCGCGACGGCGCTGATCGTCACGCCCGCGATGATCTATCTGACCTTCGGCCTGGCCTTTCCGGTGCATAGTCTATTGTCCGGCCATTGGGCGGCGGTGCCGGGCATCGTCGCCTGGCTGGCCCCGGCGGGGGCGTTGCAGGCGATCGCGTCGTATAACGGGGCCCTGCTGATGATCGCGGGGCGAGTGCGCGCGCAATTCCTGTTGAGCGTCGCCAACACCGCGATCCTGATCGCGACCTTCGTACTCACCCTGCCGCATGGCCTGATGGCGATGGTCCAGGCCTATACCGCCGCCATCTCGCTGCTCAGCCTCGTTTTTCTGGCGATGACCGTGACCCTGACCGGGTTGACCCCGGACAGGCTCGCAAAGGCGCTGGCCCCTGCCCTTCTGGCGACCGGCGCGGGTGTGTTGGCGGTCGCCGTCACCAGCGGCACGCATCCGGGCAGTTGGGCAGGTTGGATCGGGGCGACCGCGATATATGGCGCGGCGGTGCTCGCCAGCTATGCCGCGCTTCACCTGCATGTCCGGCGCACGCTCTCCGCGCTGCTGGCACGCGGCACGGCGCCGGAGACGGCGGTTACAGGAAGGTAGCCGGCAGGAATCGTCCGCCCGCGAAGACGACCTGCGTTTTGGCGGCTCGCACCACACCGACACCATAGGCAATCCGATCCGCCTGAAGCCGGGCATGGATCGCCGACACCGTGTCCTGCTCGCCGTCGCGTTCGGCATCGTCGAGGATCAGCGCGAAGTCGGGCGGCAGATCCTCCAGCATCGCCATGACACCGGCACGGGAATAGCTGGGCGTACCACGCGGACCGTCGCACACGATCACCTCGAACCGCCGCCCGACCTTCGCCGCGGCCCAGTCATAGGTCGCCATTGCACGTCCGCCGACCTGACGCGTGGTCAGCGGCGTCACCAACACCTCATGCGTCACCTGTGCGGCGATGCGCTCACCCCAGGCGACGTCATTCTCCAGCGTCAGCACCTCGCCGACCAGCCCGCGTCTCTGCAGCATCGCCCAGAGCAGGCTGCTCTGCCCCGCCCCGACATCGAGGACGGACGTGGGCCGGAACTCCAACCCGATCCGCAGGATCAGATAGAGAAGACTGTAATTGGCCGCCCCACCGGTGGGGAAGAACCGGTCCCGCTCCCCCAGCATTGCCAGCTCGCGCAGGAACAGATCGCGATAGATCGCCTCCAGCCCCGGCTCCGGTGCGAAAGCGTCGGCTCGTCCGGTCCAATGGCGCAATCGATGGCGCAGGCTCTGCATCGTCACTCTCCTGAATGCGCCGCGACGGTTCGCGGCAAGGGCGGGACCGCGCGCGATAGGCGACGCGCGAGTTCGGCGGTCATGGGCCGCTCGATCCAGCGATGGACGCACAGCGCGATGCCAAGCGCCACGGCAACCATGAACAGCACCAATTGCCACCCCTCGACACCGCGCACGAAGGCCAGTTTCTGCACCAGCTTTTCGGTCACGATCAGCGCGAACGGATGGAAGAGATACAAGGAATAAGAGGCATCTCCCAGATGCGAAACAGGCCTTAGGAGGCGCGGCATCGCCGGTTCCGGGCCCAGCACCGCCGCCGCCAATATCGCCGCGATCGGCAGCCCGGCGCACAGCACGCGCGGCCAGCCATTGCCCACGGTCACGCCGATGGGCCCGTTGAAGATCCGGAACGGATCGGCCACCAGAAGGCCGACGCCGACCAGCGCCAGGACCAGACGAACGCCGCTCGAAAGCCTCACCCCCCGCCCGGCCAGCGCACCGACGATCAACCCCAGCCCGAAGTCGAGAATGATCGGTCGCGTCCAGAACCAGATCGGCGACGGCCCCGGCGCGACCATGCCGATGACGACGGCGACTGACAACAGGCCCCCGACCGCCGCCAGCGCTCGCCAACGGGCCAGCGGCACGACAAGCGCGAACAGCGCATAGAAGAACATCTCGTAATTCAGCGTCCAGCCGAGATCGAAGACCGGAAAGAACCGCCCGTCGCCATAGGTGTCCGCCGGAAAAAACGCATAGGAGGCGAGGATCGCCCCCATGCCGGGGAAAGGATCGCCGCCCTTCAGCGCCGCCGCCGCCAGCAGTATCAGGAACAGCGTGGTCACCAGCCAATAGAGCGGCACGATCCGCACCAGTCGCCGCCGCAGAAATTCGCCGCGAGCCCCCTGCCGCCCGAACAAGCGGGTCGAGGCGTGGACCATGATGAAGCCCGACAGGACGAAGAACAGATCGACCCCCGCCCCCCATGGCATGACGGTCGACCGGGTGAAGCCCTCGCCCGATGCGGCCATGAGCCGTCCGGCCGCGCTTTGGCTATGGCCGATCACGACCATCAGCGCCGCGATCCCGCGCATCGCCTGGACGGTCCACAAGGTCCACCGCGTCGGCACCACCCCGACCGGATGAACCGCCCCCTCCATTCCTCCTCCGACATCATAGTGCGTCATGCGCCATCCGATCACGCCGGGCCTCGCACGGTCACGTCAAATGATGGGGTTGCCGCCGCAGGCCATGGTTAGGCCCTGGGTCATCACCGGCTTTTCGGAGGGCATGATGAGGATTCTTCACATTGCCGAGTCCGCGCAGGGCGGGGTTGGGACCTATCTGACGGAAATCCTGTACGATCAGGCGCGGCGCTATGGTGCAGAACATGTCCGCGCGCTGGTCCCCGCACAGCATGCCGGGCATCTGAGCGGGGTTGATCGGCGGATGCTGATGCCCTGGCGGCGGCGCCATCGTTCGATCTTCGGCATGATGTCGCTGGCCGCCGCGATCCGCCATGCGATCCAGCGGTTCGAACCGACCATCGTCCATGCCCATTCCACCTTTGCGGGGGCGGTGCTGCGGCTGATGTACGGGGCATGGGGACGCGCGCCCTTCCGCATCGTCTATTGCCCGCATGGCTGGGCGTTCGATCGACGATCATCGGCGTGGAAACGGCGTCTGGTCGAGGGGATCGAACGCCTGCTCGCCCCCGCCGCCGACCGGATCGTGCTGATCTCCGACCATGAACGGCGCGAGGGTACGCGGATCGGTATCGCCCCTTCCTCGCTGACATTGGTCCTGAACGGTATCACCGACCTGCATAGCGAACGTCCGGCGCGTTGGCAGGATGAGCGGGTTCGCGTGCTGTTCGTCGGGCGACTCGATGCGCAAAAGGGCTTCGACACGTTGCTCGATGCGGTCGAGCCGATCCAGGACCGCGTCGCGGTACGGGTCATCGGCAAGGCCGTGGCCGGTCCCGCCACCGCCCCGCGCAAACGCAGCCCGCAGATCGAATATCTGGGCTGGCGCTCCCTGTCCGAGGTCGCGACCGAGATCGCCGCCGCCGATGTCGTCGTCGTCCCCTCGCGCTGGGAGGGTTTCGGCCTCGTCGCGCTGGAGGCGATGTGCGGGCGCTGTGCGGTCGTCGCCTCGGACGTCGGGGGATTGCGGGAGATCGTGGTCGATGGCGAGACCGGCTATCTCGTGCCGCCCGACAATCCGGCGCGGCTGATGCGGACGCTCGCCCGCCACGATCGTCCGACCTGGCGCGCCATGGGTGCGGCGGGCCGTGCCCGTTACGAGGCTATGTTCACCGCAGGGCGGATGAATGCCGAACTGGCGGCGCTCTATGCCGAATTGTCGCCGATACCCCGAGGCGGGCCGAGCGGGCTGGGGCGGGTGGCGCATGCGTAAAGGACGGGTCATCCTGCTGTCCGATTATATCGGCGGTGAGGGGCCGGGCAGCGGCGGAGCCGGTCATGCTGCGCTGGACAGTTATCATGCGCTGCGAGCGGCGGGCGCGGACGTCCATGCCGTTGCGGGCTTCGGCGGCAATGCGGGGATCGAGCCCGATCGGTTCAGCGACCTGCGCGGCGGCGACCTGCGTGGTGGCGGCGCCGGATCGATGCTGCGCACTATCTACAACTCGCGCGCCAACGCCGCGCTGGCGAGCGAATTGGCGGGAATGGATCGTGACACGACGCTGGTCATCCTCCACCAATGGACGCGCTATCTGTCCCCCGCCGGACTGCGCATCGCCAGCCGCTTTCCGACCATGGTCTATATGCACGACTATTTCTGGGCGTGTCCGAACGGCATTTATTACGACTTTCGCAAGGGTCAGCCCTGCGCCCGGCGGCCGATGAGCGGACATTGCCTGACGACCGACTGCGACCGACAGGGTCGGGTGCAGAAGCTAGGCCGCCTCGCGCGGCACGCCGTCCGGCAGGTGTCGATCCCGGTCGCGCGCGACCGTCGCCTCTTCCTGCACCTGTCCGAACATGCGCAGCGAACCGCCATGCCGTTGCTGCCCGATCAGCGCCATGCCGTGCTCTACAATCCCTTGCAATTCCCGGACGCCGCGCCCGCCTCCGCGCCGAAACCGGCCTATGATGTCGGCTATTTCGGGCGGCTGGAACCGGACAAGGGCGTCGCGCTGCTCGTCGAGACGCTCAGCGCGACGGGCCGGACGGGCTTGTTTGTCGGCCAGGGATCGCTGGAGCCGCTGCTTGGTACCACACCGGGGATCACCCATCGGTCATGGCAGCCGCGCGAGGAAATGGCGGCGGCGATGCGATCCTGCGCCGTCGTCGTCCTGCCCTCGCTGTGGAACGAGACCTGGGGGCTGATCGTCCCCGAGGCGATGGCGGCCGGCGTGCCGGTGCTGGTTTCGGCCCGCGCGGGCGCGGGTGAGTTGGTCCGCCGGTTCGGCGGCGGACAGCTATTCGATCCGGGGCAGCCCGACCTGTTCGCCGCGCGCCTGGACCATATGCTGGGCTCGCCCCCCGCCCCGACGCGGCGGCGGGAGGAACTGCGCCAGTTCCTGTCGCCCGAACGTCATGCGGCGCGCCTCTTCCAGCTGGCGGAGAGCCATTTCGGTCTCGACCTGCGCGGGGCCGATCGTCGCGTCAGGGCGTCAATACCCTGTTCAATATCTCCGCCAGCCTGATGCCCGCCGCCGCCCAGGTGAACTGCCCGCCACGTTCCCGGCCGGCGGCAATCCTGGCAGCACGCCGGTCCGGCTCCCGCAGGGCCAGGACGGCGCCGACCCATTCGCCGACATCGTCCATTCCGGCATAGATCACGGCGTTGCGACACACCTCGGGAATGGCCCCCGCCGGGGCCGCGACGACCGGACAGCCACACAGCATCGCCTCGACCGGGGGCAGACCGAAGCCTTCGGTGCGGGAGGGGTAGAGCAGGCAATGCGCGCCTTCGTACAGGCCGCGCAGACCGGCATCGTCGACCCCGCCGACGAACACCGCGCCCGCTGGCGGCCGCAACCCGGCGGCCTCCAGCGTCCGGCGTGAAGGACCGACCACAACCAGCGGCATCGCGGCCAGTCGCGGATCGTCAAAGGCGGCAAAGACGATGCGTACATTCTTATAGGCAGAGGCAGATCCGAACATCACGGCATAGGCGCCGGGCACCAGATCATGTTCGACCAGCACCGACCGATCGGCCGGAACGTCCAGAATATGGTCCGCCCCGTTATGGACCACCTGGGTGCGCGCGGCAGGGGCGATGCCGAACGTCGCCAAGCTGTCACGCGCATAGTCGGATACGGTCAGCACGACCCGGCTCGACCGCGCACCCCGTGGCACGAGCAGCCGGTATCCCCAACGCAATCTCGGCGCATAGCTTTCGGGCGACAGCAAAAATTGCGCGTCATGCACCATCGTCACCTTGCGCGAGTGCCATCCCGGCGCGAGGTTGGCGAAGCTGGCCAGCACACCGCCACGCGCCGCGAAAGGCAGGATCGCCTGCTCCCAATATTGGCTATGGCCGCGCCGCTGGGGCATCGGGGTGATCGCGGCGAAGCGCGGGGCCCAATTGGCCCCCTGCGGCAGAAGCAGCCGCATGTCCCATCCCGCCGGAGCCGCCCCCGCGATCGCCAGCGCATCGAGCTCGCGCAGCAGCCGGTCCGCCACCCGGTGAACCCCGTTCGTCCCGCCGGAATAGAATTTGCCGTTGAGGAAGAGCTTCGGCCGCCCAGCCCCTGCCTCTTCGCGGGGTAGCGCATCGCGGGAAAGGGAGGGAAACACCATGGTTCCCGCCTAGCCGCCATGTTCCCTCTGCAATGCATCATTCGACATATCGCGGACCGGCGCTTCCTTCGATGAAATACTCACCGGTCAGAACCGGATCGAGGGAACAGGAAGGGGATGAAGGTGCTGCGTCAGCAAGAGACGGTCACGCATGTCGCGTCGCGGGCATGGCGCTCGCTTCCCGAAACATTCCAGCATCATGCCCGGTGCCAACCCGATGCAACCGCTGTCGAGGCGCAAGGAAGACGATATAGCTATCGCGAACTCGCGGAACGGGTCGAGCGACTGGCAGCCCGGCTGGCTCATGCCCTGACCGAGGACCATCCCCTGATCGGCCTTTGTCTGTCGCGCGACGTCGATCTGCCCGCCTGGCTGCTTGCCGTGCTCAAGGTCGGGGCGGCCTATCTTCCGATCGACGCCACGACACCCCCGACCCGGCTCGCCCATATCGTCGAGGATGCCCGCCCGGCGCTGATCGTCGCCAATCAACGCTATGCCGCGATGCTGGGCGATCTGGGCGTGCCGATGATGATCGCCGAGGATGACCGTGATCCCGTGCTCTGCCTCCCTACGCCGCCGGTCACGCCCGACACGCTGGCCTATGTCATCTTCACCTCCGGTTCGACCGGTCGCCCCAAAGGCGTGGAGATCGAGCATGGCTCGCTGGTGGCCCTTCTGAAGACGATGGCGGCCATCCCGGGGTTTCGCACCGGCGAACGGATCATGGGGATCACCCGGCTCAGCTTCGATCTTTCGGTGCCGGACCTGTTCCTGCCCTTCTTCGTCGGCGGGTCTCTGGCGCTGATCGAGTTGGAGGAAGCGGCCGACCCCGCGCGGCTCGCGGCGGCTTTCGATGCCTATCGCCCCGATCTGGTCCAGGCGACCCCGTCTACCTGGCGCTCCCTGCTGGAACATGGCTGGAGCGGCCAGCCGGGATTGCGGATATTGGCGGGTGGCGAGATGCTGACGCGGCCCATGGCCGACCGGCTGCTGCACCGATGCGAAGAACTCTGGAACATCTATGGACCGACCGAGACGACCGTATGGTCGACCGCCTGCCACGTGACGCCCAGCCATGACGCCATACCCATCGGCTGGCCGATGGCGGGCATCGCCGTGCAAGTCACCGATGCGGCGTTGAACCCGGTCCCCACCGGCACGGTGGGCGAAATCGTGATCGGCGGGACCGGCGTCGCACGCGGCTATCGCAACCGCCCCGATCTGACCGCCGAGCGTTTCGTCCAGATGGCGGACGGGACGCGGGTCTATCGCACCGGCGATCTGGGGCGCTTCGACGAGCGCGGCGCACTTTATTGCCTGGGGCGGATCGACGATCAGGTAAAGGTGCGCGGCTTCCGGATCGAACTGGGCGATGTCGAGGCGGCACTGGCCCTCCATCCCGATGCGGCATGGGGGGCGGTGCGATTATGGACCGACGCCTCGGGCGAGCCGCTTCTGGTCGGCTATGTCGTGCCGCGCCGACAGGGGCTTCATGCCCGCGAGATCAAGTCCTTCCTCGCGAGCCATGTGCCGGGCTATATGATCCCGGACCGGATCGTCTTCCTGGCCATGATGCCACTGACCCCCAGTGGAAAGATCGATCGCGCCGCCCTGCCCGATCCTTCCACCGAGGCACCGGCATCGGTGCCGGTCGAGGCCGTCGACGCCATCGATCGGCGGTTAAGCGTAATCTGGTGCGACCTGCTGGGCTTGGCGCGCGTCGCCGATGATGATGATTTCTTCGATCTGGGCGGCTATTCGCTGATGACGGTGCGGCTCAGCCGCCGGATCGAGACGGTCTTTGGCGTGCGCCTGCCGCTGATCGAGTTGATGCGCCATTCCACCCTGTCGGCGATGGCGGCACGCATCGCATCGGGGAACCGGCCGATGGACGGGGCCGCGATGCTGCTCAACCCTGACGGCCATCGATCGCCACTCTTCTGGCTCGACACCGGACCGTTGATGCGGACGATGCTGCGCGGCCTGTCCGCCGACCAGCCCGTCTTCGCGCTCAACATCAATTCCATTGACGAAGATGCCTTGAGCTGTGGATCGGCGTGGAAAAAGGACCCCGGTAGCGGGGTGATCGGCGTCGAAAAGGGACCCCTCATCCCGGTGGTCTAGGCTGTTCGCTTGGCGGTGTGTCAGGCGGCGAGAGCGGGATGCTGGTATT
>JAESGB010000054.1_pt1 | contig 128420 bp, 110 predicted proteins | sample 9266211 | NCBI WGS metagenome assembly JAESGB01 (sample SAMN14514844, study PRJNA621659) | algae metagenome | isolation source: Goleter apudmare HA4340-LM2 and co-occurring heterotrophs from cave wall... | place: USA: Maniniholo cave, Kauai, Hawaii | collected 2009-07-28 | reverse complement strand
ATTACTATTTGTTGGGTCTCTGGTGGCTATGCTTTTTTCTGCTCGTCACTATAAACAGGATTAATCATTCATTTATTCGCGAGTCTCACTCGCGAACTATTTTCTTTTTGTCCAAAGTCCAATACTTTAATCAAGCCAACCACAAAAATATAAGAGTATCAATCATGAAAGTCGAAAATCAAACCGCAATTGAACTATCAAACGAAGAACTAGATGTAGTTGCAGGTGGTACTGATGTATTTACTGATGTCACACAATACCAGTCTGAAATTTTAGTAGTCGGACAAAAAGCAGAATCTGCTGCTGGTGGCAGTTCCGCAGCTGCAAACATCGCTAGACAAAAAATTAACGCCAAGGCTGCTCACTTGATTGGATTAGCTTCCTAATTTTTCAGCATGGTCAGTTAAACGTAATCTTCAGTAGAGGTAATCCTCAAACATACAGTTGTTCGGAGTTCACTAAAGCCTACCTGGAAAAATAGCACAAAGTTGGAGCGCCGGAAGCCGACGCTCTAATTTTGTATGAGACGAAAGTCGTAGATATATACACCTATGATCTCAACGAAGGTCTTAGGAAAGTTAGCTATTTGGCTGAGGCGAGAATCAAGACGTTTTTCAGATGTTTATTCTTGGTAGTAATTTTACTATGAATACAGTTGAAGCAAACAAAGCAGAGGGCAAACAAAAAAAGTGAATTTATCTCTGCTTTTAATCAAGTAAACCTCAAAAATATAGGAGTCTTAAATTATGTCAGTTGAAAAGCAAGCCGCAATTGAATTGTCTAACGAAGAACTAGATGTAGTCGCTGGTGGTGCAGATATATTCTTCGATTTTACGCAATTTAATTCCGATACTTTACTAATATCACAAAATACTCAATCTGGACCTGGTGGTAGTTCCACAAGTTCCACAATTGCTAGACAAAGAATCAACACCAGTGCTTTTCGCTTTATCGGGTTAGATGTCTAATTTCTAAGAATTGCAAGTTAAGCATAGTTTTCAGCAGAGGTCATGGTTAGTCAACCTCTGCTTTTACTAAAATTAAATTTTTCTTGACAAAAGGAGTGAGTTATGGAAAAGGAAAAACAAGGGCCAATTGAGTTATCTCATGATGAATTAGATACTGTTGCAGGTGGTTTCAATTTTCAGTACTTTGCTGCAACCTTTTTTGAGCAAACCGACAGCCTAGTTATGCAAAATACACAATCTGGTCCCGGAGGTAGTTCTACAAGTTCTCTCATGGCGACGCGCAGTATCCGGGCTTTTTCGTTCATTGGCTTATTTTTCGGTGGTGGTAGACGCGGTCGCCGTCGTCGTTAAGTAAAAGAATTTCGCCAGACATTTCCGATATTTTTTAATCTATGTTGTATCTCTAAATAACCAAGGCAGGAAAAAACTATGTCAGACAAAATTATTAATATTAATGAAGCGGTTGAGCTATATCTACAGGAATTAGATGCTATTTCAGGTGGTAAAGATGTACCAGTTTCTCCTAGTTATGATTCAGCAGATGATTTGAAATTGATGGCACGAAGTCATACAGATTTAGCTATCCAGTCTGTAAATGAAATCACTACTGCTCTACATTTAATCGCCTTGAATATATAACGTAGCAGTTAAGTAAATAAATGTAATTTAACTGTCTGTAATTTTTGTTTACAAAAAGTCTATTCCTTGAATATCTGTGTGATGAAAAACGTTCAGCCAATATTAAGATGGATCAGGGTTAGCATGGCGATTCCTAATTTTGGGATATTGACAACTACTAACAACACTCTCCCGTTTTTGCAAATATTAGGGAGTTAAATTATGAGAGAAGTTCTGCTAAAGGAACTAAGTAATAGCGATATTGACTGGATGTTAACAACAGGTAGCAAAGACGAAATTGCTCCAGGTCAAGTTCTGATTCGCCAAGGTAAACCTGTAGATGCACTATATATTTTGCTGGATGGAGAGTTAATAGTTTCTCTCGCTCAATCAGAAGATAATCCTTTAGGACGAGCCTTTGCAGCTTTAGAAGGTGGTGAACTGACAGGTCGGGAAATTGCCAGATTGTCGAGTGGTGATATGGTAGGTGAAATTCCTTTTCTGGAAGCTTATCTACCCTCTACGACTGTGAAAGCGGTAACTAAGTCACTGGTTTTAGCGATTCCGCGTCAAAAGTTGGCGACCAAATTACAAGCAGATGTGAGTTTCGCAGCGCATCTTTACCGGGCAAGTGCGATTCTTTTGTCAGACAGACTACAACAAATCATTAATCAGTTAGGTAATAGTACGCTGGTGATGAGCCAGCCGCAACTGAGAGAAATTCTATTTATTTTTGCTGAATTACGTGATAGTGATATCGATTGGTTGATTGTTGCTGGGAGTGTGAGCAAAATTACCGCCGGGGCTGTACTTATTCAAGGGGGTAGACCTGTTGAGGCGCTACATATTTTATTAGAAGGGAAATTGACCCTTGCTGCTTCCGAAGACGATCGCAATCCGTTAGCTAGGGCATTCTCTAGTTTAGAAAACGTTGCTTCCTCAGAAAAGGAGTTTGCGAGATTATCTCGCGGTGACATCGTGGGGGAAACACCCTTTATTGAAGCACCGCCGCCCTCGTTCTCGGTGAAAGCTGTAGAAGATTCCTGGGTGTTGTCGATTCCCCAGTGGCGACTGGCTGCTAAACTTTTGCACGATTTAGCTTTTGCATCGCGTTTTTATCGAGTTCTGGCAGTGTTATTAGCAGACAAACAACGGGGGATAGTTAGTCGCCTGGGTTATGGCAGACTTAGTTACGGCAAAGGTCAAGCTTTAGATGGTTCTACCCAATATGAAAATGAACTGAGTGCTGATTTTTTGGCACAGGTAGCCTTAGCGGGAGCCAGATTTGACTGGATGCTCAAAAGAATTCGCCGCAGTTAAATATTTGTTATTTGTTATTCGTTATTTGTCATTTGTTATTGGTACTTCTAGAAATGCGAGGGTGAAAAATGGTGACTAATAAAAATAATTTATTTCGGAAACAAGCTTTAGAGCGTTCCTCTTCCCCGGAACGCATAGATCAAATTATGCAAGTGGTCAGTCCCATGAATTGGATACCCTTGCTAGCGATGGGTACTTTGGTTGCAGCCGGGCTGACTTGGAGTGTTTTGGGGCGGATTCCCATCACAGCAGAAGGGAGAGGGGTACTAGTTCATCCAAGTAAAGTCCTTCCGTTGCAGTTCCCAGCAACAGAAGGTAAGTTAAGGACTGTGAATGTGCGGGTGGGAGACTTTGTGAAGAAAGGGCAATTGATAGCCACAATTGACCAAGACGACCTCCAAAAACAACTCCAGAACCAGCAAAATAAATTAGCAGAATTGGAATCACAAAATCTCAACGCTAATTTACTACAAGAAGAACGGAGAAATTTGGAACTGAGGGCGATAACCCAGCAGCGCTTGAGTTTACAACAACGCCTGAGACAAGCACAATCCCTGAGTCCCATTGCTAGAGATAAAGATAATAGCGCGATCGCTCAACAAAGGCAAAATTTACAAGAACGGTTAGGAGAAGCTCAAGCCTTTGCTCCTACGCTCAAACAACGACTAGACAAGTTGCAAATAGCCAGAGAAGCAGGGGCAATTCCTGAAACCCTACTCATAGAAGCCAAACAAGCTTATACAGATAGTATTGCTAAAATTGCTGATATTAAAAGTCAATTAAAACAGTTAGATGTGAGCCAAGTACAGGCACAAAAATCTTACAGCGAGAACCTCAGCCAAATCACAGACATCCAAACCCAACTCAAACAACTAGACGCCCAAGAAAAGGTGCTGACAGAGCAAAACTTCCAAACATCTGTGAACCGCACCAACGACATTCAAGACTTGAAACGCAATATTGCCCAACTAAAACAGAGATTAGCAGGTATCAGAGAAATTATCAGCGATCGCACTGGACGCATTTTAGAACTCACTGTTACCTCCGGGCAAATCGTCCCCCCCGGTAGCCGCATCGGTACTATCGAAATCCAAGAACCATCCGCCAAACTCCTCGCCGTCACCTATCTCCCTGTCAGTGAAGGGAAAAAGGTGCAAAAAGGCATGAAATTGCAAATTACACCCTCCACAGTCAAGCGGGAACAATTTGGTGGTATTGTCGGTACTGTGAACAACGTTTCCCCCTTCCCCGTCACCAAAGAAGCCGCAGCTAGTTTAGTAGGAAATCCCGACATTGTTAATAGTTTAGTCACCTCCGAACCCCAAATCCAAATCCTCGCCGAACTGCAACCCAATAAAAACACCCCCAGTGGCTACCAATGGTCTTCCTCCAATGGACCCCAACTGAAAATGACCCCAGGAACCACCACCTCAGTGCGCGTCACCATCGAAGAACAAGCGCCCATCACCTTTGCCTTACCAATTCTCAAATCCTGGAGTGGGATTAATTAAATAATTCGTAATTCGTAATTACAGCAGTTTTCATGTATTCAGACCACAATCTTGTTTATTCCTTTCTTCCTTTGCGCCTACCCTGCGGGAACGACTTCGTCAAATGCGTGAAATAAATCCATTATATTGATCCTTGCGGAGGTTTAGATGGCGCTGCCCAAATTGTCACAACTCCTGAAAAATCCAGGCGCGAGGCGACGTACCCCCACCTTGCTACAAATGGAAGCAGTAGAATGTGGGGCGGCAGCTTTAGGAATCATTCTCGGTTACTACGGCCGCATCGTTCCCCTAGCCCAACTGCGTCAAGATTGTGGTGTATCGCGGGACGGTTCTAAAGCCTCCAATATCCTCAATGCAGCTACTAACTACGGCATGAAAGCCAAAGGCTTCAAAGCAGAATTAGAGCAACTACTGGAAATGTCGTGTCCTCTAATTGTGTTTTGGAACTTCAACCACTTCTTAGTAGTAGAGGGGTACAACAAACATCGGGTATATCTCAATGACCCCGCCTCCGGCCCCCGTCACGTCTCCATGGAAGAATTCAGCAATGCCTTTACCGGCATTGTTTTGGTTTTGGAACCAGGGCCAGAATTCAAAAAAGGCGGACGGAAACCCAGCGTCATCTCTGCTTTGTGGCAAAGACTGCGCTTTTCCTTGGGGGCACTGATTTATTGTGTATTAGCAGGATTACTGTTGGTCATACCCGGCTTGGCCATGCCGACATTTTCCCAGGTATTCGTTGACAACATATTAATTGAGCGTCGCCAAGAGTGGTTGTCACCGTTAATTTTGGGAATTATGATCACCGCCGCAGTCACGGGATTATTAACCCTACTGCAACTCCAAGCCCTGCGACGGATGAGAATCAAACTGTCTGTAGGCATGTCCAGTCAGTTTCTCTGGCATATCCTCCGCCTGCCAGTTAGCTTTTATGACCAACGATTTGCCGGAGAAATCAGCAGCCGGGTGAACTTGAACGACTCCCTAGCGAATATTTTATCAGGGAGATTAGCCACAACTGCGATCGCTATCGTCACAGTGATTTTTTATGCCGTAGTCATGTGGCAGTATGACAGAATCCTCACCTGCATTGGCATTGCCTTTGTAATTATCAACCTCCTCGCCTTACAGTGGGTATCACGGCAACGCATCGACGCCAACATGCGCTTACAACAAGACCAGGGAAAAGTTGCCGGCGTCGCCATCTCTGGACTTCAGAGCATGGAAACCCTCAAAGCCTCCGGTTTAGAATCAGATTTCTTTGCCCGTTGGGCTGGTTACTACGCCAAATCAGTCAACTCCCAACAGGAAATGGACATCACCAACCAGACCCTGGGAGTACTGCCATCATTTTTAACCACATTATCAAACATGCTCCTGATTGCCGTAGGCGGTCTGCGAGTCATGGAAGGGCATCTCAGTATTGGGATGCTCATCGCCTTTCAGGGGCTAATGCAACAATTTTTACTACCCGTCAACAACCTCATCAGCCTTGGTAGTGACCTCCAGCAAGTAGAAGGCGACATCACCCGTTTAGATGATGTCCTCCGCAACACCACAGACCCCCAAGTAGACCGCCAGGTGCAACCAATTGGGCAGAAGAATACACAGGCAACTGTCCTCCAGCCTGTAGTGCGTCTGCAAGGGTATGTAGAATTAAGCGATGTCACCTTCGGCTACAACAGAATAGGCAAACCCTTAATCGCCAACTTCAACTTTAGCCTCAAACCAGGGCAGCGAGTCGCTTTAGTAGGAGGTAGTGGTTCCGGCAAATCCACCGTCGCCAAACTCATAGCCGGATTATATGAACCTTGGCAAGGAGAAATCTTATTTGATGGTCAACCCAGACCCCAAATTCCCCGTCAAGTACTAGTTAATTCCCTAGCTTTAGTCGAGCAGGATATTTTTCTGTTTGCAGGTAGCGTTAGAGACAACCTCACCCTCTGGGATACCACCGTCCCCGACAGCTATTTGCTGCGCGCCTGTAAAGATGCCGCCATCCATGACGTTATTATTTCCCTACCAGGAGGCTATGATGCCCAACTCTTAGAAGGAGCCAGCAACTTAAGTGGCGGACAACGCCAGCGTTTAGAAATCGCCCGCGCCCTAGTCAATAACCCCGCCATCTTGGTAATGGATGAAGCCACCAGTGCCCTTGATACCGAGACAGAGAAAATCATCGACCGCAAACTCCGGCAACGGGGTTGTACCTGCATCATCGTCGCCCATCGCCTCAGCACCATCCGCGACTGTGACGAAATCATCGTCATGGAACGAGGGCAAGTAGTGCAACGAGGCACTCACGACGAATTGAAGCAAGTCGAAGGTGCGTACTTACGGTTAATTCGCAGCGAAGGAGGAGCGTTATAGAATGTCGGCTTCGACTTCGCTCAGCCCACATTCTATAACGCCCCATGCCCCACTATGCAACAAATCACACTCATCATCCCCCAAGCCCAACAATACACCGTCAAAGGTAACGAGCCAATCCTCCTCAACGATCCCCAAACAATCTGGGTAGTAAAATCCGGCTCCATGGCGCTATTCGCCGTCACCGTCAAAAATGGCATCCCCGAAGGTTCCCGCCGCTATTTATTCACAGTCGGCGACGAAGAAGCCATGTTTTCCACCACCAACAGAGAACAGCGCCAAATCCTCGCCGTATCCATGGAAGAAACTGTACTTGTGAAAATCCCCGCCGCCGACTTTCACAAGTTGATGGATGATGAGAAAGTGAAAATGGTAGAGCGCTGGATTGGGCATCTCGGTTTAGCAGTATCAGAAATTACTGCTCCCACCATGTCAGTCCAACCGGAAACCACCAATTACTTCGCCCTCCGCCCAGGCGATATCTTTCAACCCCAACCAAGTACAATATCTTGGGTACAAATTCAGCAGGGTACTGCTAGTTGGATGGGTATGGCAGAAGTACCCTTGAGTTTTGCCTCTGGTGTGTTTCCCATGAGCGAAGATATGTGGTTGCAGGCAGATGATGCATTGGAATTGGCCACTACCACAACCGCAGAGATTGTCCATAATCCTGGCATCTTAAATAGTTTGTCCCGCCTGAACAATCATTTCCTCTCTGGTATTTACCTCCTAGAACAGTTAGAAGCATCAGCAGAATTACGGAGATACCAGGAAAAAGAACGTCTCAATTATCAAGTCATGTCGGAGACCATCGGCGAACTCTCCGCCGTGCTGCAACCACGGAAAACAGCTGCGACTCCTGGAACCACCCCCATTGACGACCCAGACGAAGCCTTGCTAGTGGCGGTGGGTGCGGTGGGGAAAGCGATGGGAATTACCATTCGTCCCCCCGCCAAGTCAGAAAACCTCAAACGACTGCAAGATCCTTTAGAAGCGATCGCCCGTGCATCTAAAATTAGAATGCGGCGAGTCACACTCTCAGATAAATGGTGGAAAAAAGACTCCACCCCTATGCTCGCCTACACCAAAGATGATGACCATCCCGTGGCGTTGTTACAAGTAGGAGACAACCGTTACGAAATTTTTGACCCTTGGGAACAAACCCGCACCCCTGTCAATACTCGCTCTGCTACCAAGTTAGCACCTACAGCCTACGCATTTTTTCGCCCCTTACCAGAAACACAAATCAAAATCTCCGATTTGATCAAGTTTGCGGTGAAGGGACACGAGAAGGAGTTGGTGGTAATTTTGTTTGCGGGAGTCTGCACCACTGTACTAGGAATGCTGACTCCACAAGCTACCGCCATCCTCATCGACAGCGCCATCCCCGACGCTAACCGGGGGTTATTAATGCAAATCGCCCTCGGACTTTTAGCCGCCGCCTTAGGACAAACCCTGTTTGAACTCGCCCAAGCCTTCGCCATTATTCGCCTGGAAACCTTTGCTGAAACCTCCACCCAAGCGGCGGTGTGGGATCGGCTATTGAATTTGAAAGCGTCGTTTTTCCGCCAATACTCCATCGGTGATTTGAAATCGCGGGTGAGTTCCATCTCCCAAATTCACCATAAACTTAGTAGTACTGTCCTCAAAAGCATTTTCTCTAGCTTTTTCGCACTGCTCAACCTAGGGCTACTGTTCTATTACAGTGGTACTTTAGCTTTATTAGCCTGTGCGATCGCCATCCTGAATATTGCTGTCACCGTCGTTTCTGGTACACTAACTGTACAGAAGGTGCGACCGTTGCTGGAACAAGAAGGACAAATCTTCGGCTTAATGGTGCAGTTAATTAACGGCGTCACTAAACTCCGGGTAGCGGGTGCGGAAGCTAGAGCCTTTGCCCATTGGGGTAAACAATACAGCCATCAACTACAACTCATGCTCAGTACCCAAGGTATTGAAGATGGTGTAGCTGTGATTAATAAATTACTACCACCAATCACCAATGCCATGCTGTTTTGGGTAGCTGCGACCATGATTCAACAAACAGCACAACCAGGCGCAGGATTATCTACAGGCGTTTTCCTCGCTTTTAATGCCGCCTTTGGTAGCTTTATCGGCGGTGCTACCAACCTCAGTACCACCGTAGTAGACGTGTTGCAAGTCTTACCAGCCTGGAAACGCGCCCAACCAATTCTGCACGCAGTACCAGAAATAGCCACCAGCAAAGCCGATCCCGGCAGACTCACAGGTAAACTGTGGGTAGACCATGTAATTTTCCGTTATCGCCAAGATGGGCCGATGACTTTAGATGATGTCACCATCCGCGCGGAACCGGGAGAGTATATTGCCTTGGTAGGGCCTTCTGGTAGCGGCAAATCTACTCTATTTCGGTTACTCCTAGGCTTCGATGTCCCCGAATCTGGCACAATTTACTACGACGGACAAGACTTAGCCGGCTTAGATGTCAATGCCGTGCGGCGACAATTGGGTGTGGTGATGCAAAATAGCCGCATGATGTCCGGTTCCATCTTCGATAACATCGCCAGTGGCGCATTAATTACCATGGACGAAGCTTGGGAAGCCGCCCGCGCCTCCGGTTTAGCCGATGATGTGGAAGCCATGCCCATGGGGATGCATACAGTGGTGAGTGAAGGGGGAACCAACCTTTCTGGAGGGCAAAGACAACGGCTGTTAATTGCCCGCGCCCTGGCTTTGAAGCCCCGGATTTTACTATTTGACGAAGCCACCAGCGCCTTAGATAATAGAACCCAGGCGATTGTCAGTCAAAGCTTAGAAAGATTACAAGTTACTAGAATTGCGATCGCTCATCGTCTCAGTACCATCCGCAATGCCCACCGCATCTATGTATTGCAAGATGGTAGAGTGGTACAGCAGGGAAGTTTTGATCAACTAGCAACTCAACAGGGATTATTTGCTCAACTCATCGCTAGGCAAATAATATAAGTAGGGAGTTTATCATGTGTTAAGAGTGCGATCGGCATGGAACCCAAAAAATGATGTTGGGAAATTTGATTTATGAAATACACGTAACAAAAGTCAAGCGTTTGTGTTAGCTGATATCTTGCACCTTGGGGGATATCAAAATAAATTTAACTCAGTATCTTACAACTTTTCGACTACGCTCTCGTCCGCCAGGGATTGTAAATCCCTGTCTAACAGGTAAAGTCCATTAAAATGGACTACAAATAAAACATGAATCTGGAGAGTAATTCATTACCACAAAAATGAATGCTTACGTATTTACTAGTAAGGTGCAAAATTTAAGTTAGTAAACTTCATCATGGCTGCCAATTCTGTGGACAAACTTTCAATAGAATTAATAATTTCTTGTAAATTCATAATGGAAACTCCTAATATCCCTCAAAATCCTGAGTCTACTTCAGTAGACTTTCGCTATTAGACGGTAACTTCAGTTTCCGGCGGGTTATGAAGCCTGTGAGGCTATTTCTGGCTTAAGGGGATAAAGTCGTCAAGGTTTCCCATTTAATGAATTACCTGAGTGAAACCGTTCCCGCAACCACACAAAAGGAATACCAAAAAGAACAAGCACCCTTCTTTGTTTTATCTTCCCTGTAGCAGCTTCCGCCTTCACGTTTAAGTATTGGGGAAAAGTGCGATTGGTATACAGAGAACAACTTCTCGAAAAGGCGATCGCCATCATGATATTGTGGCTATTATTCATGTCTACCACGGAATAAGTATTGACTTTACTATATGAGATGTAGGTAGTCAAAATGAATGCAGAACAAGAGTTATTAACTAAGTAGCGTTCACTTCCACAAGACAAACAGGAAGAAGTTTTAGATTTTGTCGAATTTCTTCGCTTGAAAACCTCTGCAAATAAAACTCCTTTGGGAGAACGTTTACGCCAAATTCGCTCTAGGATTGTTGCTTCTGGTGAACCTTTATTAAGTCGAGATGAAATAGAAAAAGAAATTGCTAGTCGTCGCGGGGGATTACAAGAAACTGACCCATGACAATCACTTTTATTGATTCTGGAGTACTGGTAACTGCGGCGCGTGGTGTGGGAGAAGATCCAGACAAAGCTTTGGAAATTTTAAAGGAGATGACTGGGGTAACAAGATATTCTCCAATGGAGCTAAGCGGGTTCGAACCGCTGACCTCTGCAATGCCATTGCAGCGCTCTACCAACTGAGCTATAACCCCTTAAAGTCAATTACTGATTATGTCTTAATAATTAGTAGTTTGTCAACTTAACTCTGATACAAGTGTAAAGTTAATTTGCCGAGACCGAGCACTGCGCTTAAGAAACTTGCAGCAAATAGGTCATGCAATGCCCCATCAGAAAGTAAACTACTAACATAGCAGCAGCCGCGAGGGCGACCAAGGTGCCAGCTAACATCAGAGAAAATTCCTTATGTTGGAAGGCTTTCTCCATTAGGTGCAGTGACCAAGCCACCAGCGCCACATCAAACAACAAAATAGGGATCAACATATTTATTAATATTTATTCATACTTGTTAACTAATATTAACACTGTTTTGGGCAAGCGTCTCTAACCAGAGATAGATGTGTATGAGCGATAAATGTTAAGTTCAGCTTAAATCAGGTTAGCAACCGTACTGGTACAGAGCGATCGCGTAGATAGTTTTTAATTTGCCCCACGCTTAACTGCCCGTAATGTAATAGTGATGCTAATAGTGCAGCCTCTGCTTTCCCCTCAGTTAGTGCGGCGTGGATATGTTCGCAATTACCTGCGCCACCAGAAGCGATCACAGGGATTTGAACAGCCTCAGCTATGGATCTTGTTAAATCTAGGTCGTAACCGGCTTGAGTACCGTCGGCATCCATACTTGTTACAAGCAATTCACCAGCCCCGCGCTTTTCCACTTCTTTTGCCCACAGTAAGGCATCTTTGCCTGTATTTTCTCTACCACCACGTACATACACATCCCAACCTGGATTATTAGGGTCAACTCTGCGCCTAGCATCAATAGCAACAACTATGCACTGATTCCCAAAGCGATCGCTTGCCCGATCAATCAAGTCTGGTTGGCGTACCGCCGCAGAGTTAATACTAACCTTGTCAGCCCCAGCCCGTAACATAGCTTTAACATTTTCTAATGATTGAATCCCGCCACCCACAGTTAACGGAATAAAGACCTGCTCGGCAGTGCGGTACACCACATCAATAATTGTATCGCGGTCTTCATGAGTTGCTGTAATATCCAGAAATATTAACTCATCTGCACCAGCTTCGTTGTAAACCTGGGCCAGTTCTACAGGATCGCCTGCATCCTGAAGGTTAACAAAGTTAACTCCTTTAACAACCCGTCCCGCGTTCACATCCAAGCACGGTAAGATTCTTTTAGATAACATAAATAACTTTTGCTCTTTTGGGTAATTGTCCGGAATTTAAATTTTAAAGTGGTGCGTGTATTCTAAAACGAAAATTTCCCCATCTTTGTTGATTCGCATTTTTGCCACCAACATGGTGCTTACACAGTCCTCAAGTCAAGGTTGATAGCTGAATTATGGCGATTATCTCCTCTAAAAAACAGCCTCAAGACCCCAACGGTGAACCAAAGCAAAATCACAAGACAGCGAAAGCTGCTCCTACTGAAGACCTGTTACAACCCGCAGCTGCTATTGATGAACAAGGTAAACAAGAAGAAAGTATTCGACCGCAGCGATTCGCCGATTACATAGGGCAAAAAGACTTAAAAGATGTGCTGGATATTGCTATCAAAGCAGCTAAGTCACGGAGTGAAGTGCTGGATCACTTGCTACTGTATGGGCCGCCAGGATTAGGTAAAACCACAATGGCAATGATTTTGGCATCGGAGATGGGAGTAAACTGCAAAATTACCAGTGCGCCAGCACTAGAACGTCCACGAGATATTGTAGGGCTACTAGTGAACTTAAAGCCAGGGGATGTGCTATTCGTAGACGAAATTCATCGCCTCTCACGGATGACTGAAGAAATCCTCTATCCAGCAATGGAAGATTATCGCTTAGATATTACTATTGGTAGAGGTTCCAGCGCTCGCATCCGCAGTTTACCCCTGTCAAAATTTACCTTGGTGGGTGCAACAACTCGTGTCGGGGCCTTAACTTCACCACTGCGCGATCGCTTTGGCTTGGTGCAAAAACTGCGCTTCTATGAAGTAGATGAACTGAGCAAAATTGTACTGCGAACCGCCCAATTACTCGACACGCCCATTGCTGAGGATGGTGCTACCGAAATTGCGCGCCGTTCACGGGGAACACCACGTATTGCCAATAGGCTACTCAAGCGAGTACGTGATTACGCGGAAGTGAAATCATCAGGGGAGATTAATGAAAGCGTTGCATCTGAAGCATTGCAACTATTCCAAGTAGATCCCTGCGGTTTAGATTGGACAGACCGCAAAATGCTGAGTGTGATCATTGAACAATTTAACGGCGGCCCAGTAGGACTAGAAACCATCGCCGCCGCCACAGGTGAAGATACCCAAACCATCGAAGAAGTATATGAACCTTACCTGATGCAAATTGGCTATTTAAGCCGGACACTCCGTGGTAGGATAGCGACGAAAACAGCGTATCACCATTTGGGCTTCACTCCGCCTAGTAATGGGCAGATGTCTTTGCTGTAGTTATCGGGTTGTTAAAAGTCAAGGGTCAAGAGTCAGTTTTTCACTTTTCCCCAATGACGCCACTTGCTATAAGTCTGGCGACTGAACGCAGGGCTGCCCCCATGCCCCATGCCCCATGCCCCATGCCCCATTCCCTAAATTATGATGAAGTTAATTAGTATTTTCCTCAGTCTGTTCCTTGTGTTGGGCTGGGGTACACCAGTTATGGCATTATCCGCAACGCCTAGCCTCACTCAAGAACAGTTACAACAAGGCGATGAGTTGGCAAATAAGGCTTTTGCGGCGACGAATCAGGGTGATTTTTCCACGGCTGAACGTTACTGGACAGAGATTATTGAGCAATTTCCTAGTAATGCTGGTGCGTGGAGTAATCGGGGAAATTCGCGGGTAAGTCAGAACAAATTGCCAGCAGCACTGACAGATTACAACAAAGCCGTCGAACTAGCTCCCAACGTCACCGACCCCTATTTAAATCGTGGTACAGCCTTGGAAGGTTTAGGGAAATGGGATGATGCGATCGCAGATTATAATCATGTCTTAGAACTTGATCCCAATGATGCAATGGCTTACAACAATCGTGGTAATGCCAAAGCAGGTCTAGGAAAATGGGATGATGCGATCGTAGACTACAAAAAATCTTTTGAAATCGCCCCCAATTTCGCCTTTGCTCGCGCCAACTACGCTGTTGCACTTTACGAAACAAATCAAATCGACCAAGCCATCCGCGAAATGCGGAACATCGTCCGCAAATATCCCAACTTTGCTGATGTGCGAGCCGCCCTCACAGCTGCATACTGGGTAGGAGGCAAAAAAGGCGAAGCCGAAAGTAATTGGGTCGCAGCAATCGGACTTGATAACCGCTACAAAGATATCAACTGGGTGGCAAATATCCGCCGTTGGCCTCCCAGCTTGGTGACAGCTTTGGATAAATTCTTAAAGCTTCAGTAGAGCATTTTGTAGTAATTTATTCAACCCCCAGTAGAGAGATTTACTATTGGGGCATTTTTACATTAGTTTCAAAAATGAAACTAAGTGTATTTACCATGACGCATTTTGGACTAATTTGCCCGGCATCTACTGGTCACATCAATACCATGTTGCCATTAGGAAAAGAACTTCAACAGCGCGGTCATCGCGTCACCCTATTTGGAAGACTGGATGCAAAATCCAGAACAATAGCAGCAGGATTGGAATTCCGGGCGATTGGAGAATCTGAGTTTCCTAGTGGGACAATGGCAGCATCCTTGGCTCAGTTGGGAAAACTGAGTGGACGCGCAGCAATAAAATACACTGTTAAACTACTCAGAGATGGGGCGGCTGTTTTGCTGAGAGAGGCACCAACAGCAATCCAAGAACTAGGCGTGGAAGCACTGTTAGTAGATCAAGTGACGCCAGAGGGAGGAACAGTTGCAGATTATCTGGGCATCCCTTTTATTACTATTTGTAGTGCTGTTGTACTTAATCGAGAAGAGAATATACCACCTCATTTCACAACCTGGGAGTACAATTTAACCTGGTGGGGCCGACTGCGTAACCGCATAGGTTACAAATTACTGGGTAATCTTGTCAAACCCATCACAGAAGTGATTAATGAGTATCGTCAAGAGTGGAATTTACCCGCCCATGCTAACCCCAATGATAGATATTCCCAACTGGCTCAAATCAGTCAACAGCCTTCTGAATTAGAGTTTCCCAGAGAAAATTTGCCCCAATGTTTCCACTTCACAGGCCCTTATCACAGTCCAATTGGTCGGGAAGTTTCCGCTTTCCCTTTTGATAAGTTAAATGGGAAACCGTTGATTTATGCTTCTCTGGGAACCATACAAAATCGCTTGTTACCAGTTTTCAAGACTATTGCAGAAGCTTGTAACGGCTTAGAAGCCCAATTGGTCATTTCCTTGGGTGGTTCGGCTAATCCAGAGGTTTTGCAAGGGTTGCCGGGAAATCCGATAGTTGTCGGTTATGCGCCTCAACTAGAATTACTACAAAAAGCCTACCTCACTATTACTCATGGGGGTATGAATACGACATTGGAATGCTTAACAAATGGTATACCAATGGTTGCTATTCCCATTGCTAATGATCAACCAGGAATAGCAGCAAGGATAGCTTGGTCAGGATGTGGTGAAGTTGTCCCCCTGAAAAGTGTAAATGTTCCCAAATTGCGAACCGCTATTCAAAAAGTGTTGACGCAAAATTCTTATAAAAAGAATGCTTGGAGATTGCAAGAGGCAATTCAACAAGCCGGTGGCGTGAGTCGATCTGCAGATATTATCGAGCAGGCTGTGTCTACAGGGAAGCCTGTCTTGGCTGAAACAAAGTAATAACAATATTTCTTAACCTTTCTGGTGACTTTAGAATTTGATGCTAGCTAGTAGTTAGTAATACATCAGCGAATGCAATGGAAGAATTTAAATATACCACTAAGAGCGAAACAGATAGGGTATTTAGCGTGTTTGACACTTTCAAACAAGATGCTGAAGATATTAAAGACTCTGGTGCAAATGATGCCAGAAGTGCCAAAGAGCTAGTTTTGACAATGTCCTCTATTGGACAGTTTGGGCGATTCGGTAATCAGCTATTCCAGTATGCTTTTTTGAGAATCTGTGCAAAAAAGAATGGATCAAGAATAGAGTGTCCTCCTTGGATTGGCCAAACACTGTTTGGACATAAGGATGCACTCATTTCCAAGCGGTTACCTCCTGCGATTGAGCGCCGGGATTTTGGAGAAAGTTTGTTTGAGATTGTTCCAGAATTTATCCCTTATCTTGAAAAACTTGCTGATGCCAAGAGTTCCTATGTGGGTTCAGAAGCCCTAGAACAGGGTCTTGCTAACGTGGATATCTGGGGTTTTTTCCAATTACCAACTCATTTTCTAGCGCCATACAAAGAATACTTTCGTTCACTTTTCCAGCCCGTTCACGAGCTAAAAATCCCATTGGAGAATAGTCTAAATATTCTCCGTTCCAAAGGCAAAACAATCATTGGGATTCACATACGCCGAGGTGATTACATTACAGAGATTAGGGCTGGTTTTACATTAGTCTTTCCTGCAAAATGGTATTGCGAATGGCTGGACGGGATATGGAAAACTTTAGAAGATCCGGTTCTCTTTCTTTGCAGTGATGATATTGACGGTATTCTTCCGGAATTTGAAAAATTTTCTCCTGTGACTTCGAGAGATTTGGATGTAAATTTGCCAGAAGAAATGAAAGAGTTAAATATAGAGTTTTACATTGACTTTTTTATGTTAAGCAACTGTGACATAGTATGTATTAGTAATAGCATCTTTAGCTTCGCTGCTTGTATGCTCAACGAGAGGGGAGAAATTTTTATCCGTCCCCATTGGGATTTTTCCACAAAGTTCATAGCATTTGATCCTTGGAATAGTGAACCTCTGTTATGGTTAGGGGGTAAAAAATCCAAATTCTTCAAAAGTTGGATTGAGATTTTATACGTTACATATGTTACCCAAGGGATATGGATAATGCTCAAATGCATATTTATTTACGTTCCTAAGAGCAGGAGCAAAGGGTTGGTACTTCGAGCATACTTAGGTTACCAAATCCAAGGTATTTTAGGTATAGCTAAGAGCTTTTTATATACATTAGGTTGGCGTTCTTTGTGGAAAACACCTGAATTATTTAACTCTAAATAGTAGAGTTTTTTGATCATCTTTGAGAATTAATTAACCCAAGTTCTATCTGGATTCAACTTCCGCGCTTTCCCTACAGTATCAAAAATGGCGATCGCTATTTTTCTGCCAGCGATCGCCTAAGAATAATTTTACCTGCGTCTCCTGCCAAAGCCAGTTGAGCGACGGGGTGCAGAACTCCGTCCACTACCAAAACTGCTGGGGCTACGTCTGGTAGTTCCAGATTTACCAGAAGGTGTGAGGGTACTGCTACCAAAGCCAGAACCACTAGGACGGTTCGTCGTGCTACGTGGTACGGTGCGGCGGATAGTTGAACTACCGGGAGATGACCTTCTAATGGTGCCTGTACTGCGGAAAGCGGTGCGGTTTCTTACGGCTGCGGGGGGTGCATTGTAACGACTGCGGTAGCTAGAGACTGCTTGGTCATAGCTGCTACCATAGCCACCATAGCCAGTCATAATCTGTCCTGGTTGATAGACAGGAGGTACATAGTACTGGGGTCTAAATAATAGACTACCGATCGCTTGACCAGCCAACGCCCCGGCAAAGGGTGCCCAGAAGCCATTTTCTCGACGCACTACCACCGTCTCTTGCTGACCTGTTTGGGGATTTGTGCGGTTTTCGGTGACGTTGTGGACATACTCAATTTTAAAATCTTCGGTCAGGTATAGTATGGGCTGTCCGTTTTCTACCTTCAGATATGTTTTTTTACCTTCCTTAATTTCGTCATCAGTTAACCGTGCCATTTGTAAGTTTTCGGTGATAAAAGTTGGGGGTTTGCTGTCGATTAAAAACAGCGTATACTCCCCAGTGCCATCATCATACGTGGCTTGTTGTACTTGATACTGACCATCACTTAATTTGGTGAGAGCAGCGTTCTGGCTAACATTTCTAGCCGGAGGTGTAGTTTGGTTTGAACCTCCACAGGCGACTGTTGTCAAGCACAAACTCAAGGCTAAAACAACGACTGTAAATTTCCGGAGTATGGTCATGATCATTGCACTAGTGTCCTATATCTGAGCTTAACAATTTACGATACAGGTAGTATGTACGGTCTACCCAACAGACTACAAGGGAATTAATTCTGGGTAATATTGCAGTAACTGGTCATTGGTGAGTTCATCACCTAATTGTGCTGGTGAAAAATGCACTTGAATCGCCCGGAGTTTATTTTTGTAGTGCAAATTAATCAAGGCTTTCAAACCTTCTTTGAGTGCCTGAATATCAGCAAGGTCGGTTTCTAATTCTGGCACTTCTCCTTCATAGGCTACTGTAATCATCACGACTATATTACGTGTTACAGGTATAGATAAAGGTTCATTAGCTCCCAAGGGAGAACTAACATCGATATCTGCGCCGTATCTTTGGGCGGAGTCAGTAAATAATTCATTGAAAAAATCTCCCGCCTCGCCTTCATCCCAAAAAACATCACCTTCATTAGCAGCAGAAAGCCAATATTCATCAGATTGCAACAAAGTTTGGCTAATTTGGACTAATTCTTCTCCCAAAACTTCCATGTCACCATCAGCAGCGATCGCTGACCTAGCAGCACTATTTAATACTCCCAAAATTGGAGCTACTTCATCCCCTCCTAAATGCAGAAAAAAGCGACAAACAACATAGCGAGTCCGCCCAATCATTTTATTAAAGGTATCACGCATGGTTTTTCTCCATAAATAAATTGTTATTGGTCATTTGTTGTTTACTATTAAATCTTGACCCTTGACTCTTGACCATTAACCCTTAACTACTTCTCACAGTGATGGAAACTTTTCACAAAATCAATCACCATATTTAAAGAAGGTAGTATAGATTTTGCTGAATCACTAGATGTATCATCAAAAAATGTAGCATTAGGATTTGAATTATTAATTAATTTTTTGCCAAAGTAGGGGCTATCATATAGAAGCAAAGTTTGAGCGCTAGAGTTAGTGATAATTGTCTGGGTAGGCGATTTGAAAAAGTTTAATTTAGCAGCTATTTCCAAATTCTTTTTTATTTTGTCAGTATTTTGAGCCTGTTTTCTAGCTTGCTCGATCAGTGTACTAATTTGCTGCACCCGATGGGGTATTTTTAGCCCCAGGTGAGATATATCTTCGCTAATCATCATTTCTACCACCTGATCAATATTTTGCTGTGTGTTGGCAGCATCTTTAAAGGGTAGAATTGCAATATAAGCTGTAGCTAATAAAGCTTCGTCGTTATCTACTCGGAAGGTAAAAATAGTCCGGCGACGGCCAATTTCTGTGTTGGGGGGTTGTTTGAGTTTGCGGTATTCGCGGGCAATTTGGTAATAAGCACCAGCAAGGGCAAAGTTAGCTTCGTGTTCTAGAGCTGCATCGACGATAATCCGAATTGTGGGCGGAGTTTCGTTAAAGAAGTCTCGTGAGTCTTCGGTGTTAAACTTCTGAATGATGGAGCGATCGCCTGTAGGAGAGAGGTCAACCCATTCACAAGTCATACCTTCAGTTTTTAAACCAAACCTGGAGGTAGCATAAAGTTTAGCACCAGTTAAAGTTGCTCCTGTTAAGTCAGCACCAACCCATTCAGCTTTAATTAATTTTGCCTGGGTTAAGTTGGCGTGTACTAAACTGGTGTTTGTTAAGTTGGCGTTACTTAAATCTGCACCAATTAAGGTAGCCCCACTCAATTTTGCTCCACTCAAATCAGCCCAACGGAGATTCGCCCCACTCAAATCAGCCCAGCGAAGATTCGCCCCACTCAAGTCTGCACCACTGAGGTTTGCATGGCTGAGATTCGCTTGCCTGAGTTCAGTATCTCGCAAATTTGCCCCACTGAGGTCTGCACGACCCATGTCAGTGGCGTTGAGGTTCGCCATCTCTAAATTAGCTCCCGTTAGGGAACAGCCTCTCAAAGACGCCTCACTCAAGTTAGCACGACGGAGATTGGCTTGTCGGAGTGTGGCTTCCCGCAAATCAGCACTGGTGAGGTTAGCCTGGAATAGATCGGCGCGACTTAGTTCAGCGCGAATTAACTCAGCCCGGATTAATGAAGCGCCTCGGAGTTGAACGCGACTGAGATCCGCTCGAATTAAATTAGCAACGTTGAGACTGGTATTGTTGAGAATGGCACTAGCAAGATTCGCACCACTAAGTCTAGCAACATTGAGTTTGGCATCAGTTAAATTGGCTTCGCTCAGATTAGCACCACTCAAGTTGATCACACTCAAATTGGCTTGGCTAAAATTGACACCATTGAGTTTGACACCACTCAAATTGGCTTCTGAGAGGTCAACACCACTAAAATCTATGACTCCAGTTGCGTATTTTTCCAGTAATTCTTCTACATTCATAAATGCTACCCCTCAAAGCCAACTTTAATAGTTGGTAAAGTATGCAGAACACACATTAAAAAATCGATAATCAAAATTAGAGATGAAAATTGGTATTTTAGGACTGGGACTCATAGGTGGATCTTTGGGGTTTGATTTGCGATCGCAAGGACATGATGTCTTGGGAGTGAGTCGTCGGGAATCGACCTGTCAAAAGGCTGTAGCCTTAGGTAACGTTGATGAAGCATCCATAAATCTCAGCCTGTTAGCCGGGACTGATGTTGTGTTTATTTGTACACCTATATCACTTATTGTTCCCCAAGTGGAGCAGTTAATCCATCATTTATCCCTCACTACAGTTGTGACTGATGTCGGTTCGGTAAAAGCACCAATAGTTCAGGCGATTTCTCCCCTTTGGGATTATTTTATCGGTGGTCATCCAATGGCGGGAACTGCAGATAGTGGTATTGAAGCAGCACAACGACATTTATTTGTGGATCGGCCTTATGTTTTGACGCCAACTACCACAACACCAACGATGGCGATTACGGTTGTGGAAGAAATTGTGCGATCGCTCGGCGCTAAAATCTATTACTGTCAACCAGAACAACATGACCGCGCTGTCAGCTGGATTTCCCATTTACCTGTAATGGTCAGCGCTGCATTAATTGCTGCTTGTATGGGTGAAACTGACCCCGAAGTTTTGCAACTAGCCCAAAACTTAGCTAGCTCAGGGTTTCGAGATACCAGTCGCGTGGGTGGGGGTAATCCAGAGTTAGGCGTGATGATGGCGCGGTATAATCGCCAAGCATTGCTCGGTTCATTGCAACAATATCGCCACAACCTTGATGAATTAATTCATTTAATTGAGCAAGAAAATTGGGCTTTGTTAGAACAGAATTTACAGTCAAATCAACAAGCACGACCTAATTTTGTTGAATAATTTCCCGGTGCGTTACCTAGAACCTTATCAGCACTGCCTTAGAGGATGTTTGAAAATTTTTGGGCGAATATAATGGGAGCATCCCAATTTTGCAAAAATAAAATTTGTAGTGGGAGCATCTTGCTCCCTAATGTCCAGGAAGCGGGCTAGAAGCCCGCACTACAAAAAAATAAATTTACACATTTGGGATGCTCCCAATATAATTCGCTACTACACAAACAAAATCCGCCTGCGCGGACTAACACAAAATCAAGGTTTTGTCCGTGTAGCCAAGCCACTGCTTTGGGGAGACAGCGCCGTGGGCGGGTTTCCCGACTTGTAGCAAGTGGCGCGCGACTTCCAGTCGCCTGGGCTAGTATTAAATTAGACTTTTCAAACACTCTCTTATTGACTAACACATTTTATAAGCTAATGAATATGATCTTACAAACCCAAAAACACAATTACACTCCAGAAGAATATCTGGAATTAGAAGCAAAAGCCGAATACAAAAATGAATATAGAGACGGAGAAATTATTCCTATGACTGGGGGAACAACCAATCATCATAAAATTGCAGGTAATTTTTATAAAAAATTTCCCCTAATAATTAATGGTCAAGATTATGAAGTGTACATTGGTGATGTCAAATTATCAATACCTCATGATCGCATTTATACTTATCCTGATGTCATCGTAATCAAAGGTCAGCCTGTATACGAAGGAACTGAGAAAACAATTATTACTAATCCTTCACTAATTGTTGAAGTTTTATCAAATTCAACTAAAAATTATGACAAAACAGATAAGTTTAAATTTTACCGTTCAATCCCTGAGTTTCAAGAATATATAATAATCGACCAGTATAGTTTTGCTGTAGAACAATTTGCTAAACAAACAGCAGACCAATGGATTTTTCAAGAGTATGAAGGGGAAGAGGCAATTTTAGCCTTGAAAACTATTGATTTTCAAATTTCCTTACGTGAGATTTATCAGCGTATAAATTTTGAGTTGAGCGAGGGATAACACCAGCGATCGCCTTTCTCACAACAGCATAACATTATGTGCTTTGGTAACAGCTAAATCTAAATTTAGCCTGATGAATCTTGATTTTTATGCACAATTTTTAAACCTAGGATAATCGATATATAGCAATCCTATTTCAGTTGTGAAAAATATCGGTTTTGGCTGTTGACTGTCTCATTTAGGATTTCTATATAAATTACACTGCTCTAAAGAATGCTTGAATTGCCTAATGACGACTGGATGCGTTTACATTCATATTGTCGTTCAGTTGGCGAATTAGGCGAGATAATTCCCGAATAATGTTGACAGCAATTTCGGGAGTTTCTTCAATGGCGTCATAAAGTTGCTCTTGTGTCAGTTCCAAACACTCGCAAGGTTCTAAAGTGGTCGCGGAGGCAGAACGGGGTTGTGTATCAAATACTGCTAACTCACCAAAGTATTTTCCCTTATCTACCTCTGCTAGTTGTTTCTCGCCAATGTGAACTTTGACCCTACCAGATGCAACAATGTAGAGCGATCGCCCTTCTTCTCCTTGCTTAAAGATGGCGTAATTAGCCGGAAATGTCAGCTCATCCATCACTGAGGCTAGCCGCACAATAAAATCATCTCGCAATTCTTTAAAAATTGGGACTCGGCGGACAAATAATAAACGGTCAACGCTGGTTAGCATGGCGGCAGGTTAAAATTTACACCCTAAAAATATATAATTGCCTAAGTGTGGAGAAGTCAATACTAGTATTAGTGTTGACGCAATTAGCCATATTAACCGATATTTAACTCTAATCGTCAAGGAGACTCTAGTTACTGAAGCGATCGCTAATGCTTTTTACTGAAGAAGAATTCAGAATACATCCGCCAGAATCCCCAAGCTGGATTCTGTGCGACTGGATGGAGAATCGAGGTTTAGAGCCAGCGATTTGAAGACGCTCAAGGATTCGCTACCGCTACGCTATCGTGGAGAAGAAAAATTCTTTCCGGCTGTTACCCCTGCAAGGGACAGGCATGGGGTATTCTAAATTCTGAATTCTGTCTTCTGACTCCTTCTCATTGACTTGGCGGTATGGCTTCCTCGACAGGGCGGATAATAGCAGGTTCTTCTGGCGTCACTTCTGGTTGGAATATACCTTGTAGTGCCTGTTCTAAGCTTGGGGCCATGACAATACGGTTTTCGTAAGCTACGACTACTCGAACCAGTGTTGGTAAGCTATTTTGCGTCGCTTCTAAGTAAATTGGCTCGACGTACAGCAAGGATTGCTCAATGGGAATCACCAAGAGATTACCTTGAATAGCCCTAGAACCCCGGCGATTCCACAAGGAAATTTGCTGAGAAATTACTGGATCTTGGTTAATGCGCGCCTCAATTTGCTCTGGGCCAAATATTAGCCGCTCTTTAGGAAAGATATACAGCAGCAGCTTACCGTAGTTCTCTCCATCCGATCGCGCTGCCAACCAAGCAATTAAATTAGTCCGTTGTTTGGGAGTGTAAGGCAAAAGCAAAATAAATTCTTCAAAGGCGACATTGGGGAAGCTAGTAATCAAATAATATGGCTCTAATGGACGGGTTTCATCGCCATAGATTTCGTTGGGGATTTGCCATTGGTCTTCCCGATTGTAAAATACCTGGGTATCGGTCATGTGGTAGATCATCAAGCTCTGAGATTGCATCTTGAAAATATCCACTGGATAGCGGATATGACTACGCAAAGTCACAGGCATAGCACTGAGCGGTTTAAATACTTGTGGGAAAATTTTTTGCCAAGTAGCAATTATCGGATCGCGGGGATCGGCGATGTAAAAGTTGACAGTGCCGTTGTAGGCATCAATTACTACTTTGACGGAGTTACGAATGTAGTTGACACCTCCACTACTGGGATCTGAATAGGGGTGGCGATCGCTTGTGGTGTAGGCGTCAATCATCCAATACAGATAATTTTGGTTTGAGGGGAAATCAGTGTTGATATTGCCAGTACTAGCATCAGCCGCCACTAGATAAGGGTCACTGTCATATCTTAAAAAAGGTGCGATCGCCTGAATGCGTTGCTTAATATTACGCCGTAACAAAACTTTGGTTTCTGGCAAAAAATCACGGGTGAGCAGCATTTGCCAGTCTTTCAAATACCAGGCAAATAGCCACCGACGCCACGGGGAATTTATCCTAATTCCGCCCAGTCCATCATAGATGTTATAAACATTATCTCTGCCACTGGGATAATCTAGCTCTCTTACCCTTGTGCCAGTCATTACATAAGTATTAGTTATTTCACCGTAATAAATCCGGGGTTGTCCAATGGGTATGCTCTTGCGGATGGCTTCACTGGCAGTTGTGAGCGCGTTGGGATCACCGCTAATATCTTTGACAAAGTATTCCGGTAGTCCTCCCGGCCCGACTGTATTCACTGGGCTAACGGTAAACCCGTAGCCGTGGGTATAAATTAAATGATGGTTGACCCAGGTCTGAGCTTCCTGAGGTACGTTACTGTAGTCTAATTCCCGTGCCGCAATTAACACCTGTCGCCGTTCTGTTGCTGCTGATTCTGCCTGGGGTGTCTCTCCTTGTGTAGCAGCTTCTCTTTCTAGGGTGTAGCGATCAATATCAGCATCAGGGAACCGATAGTAAGGGCGAATTTGTTGCAATTGACGGTTGGTTTCTAATAGTGGTCGCTGATCCCACAGGCGAATATTGCGAATAGTTAGGTCATTCTCTCTCAAGTCGGCTTCAGTCAATTGCCCTACAGGGTTGAAGGTTTGGGTATCAATCGCCTCTAAATCGAATGCTTGGCGAGTCAGGGCAATAGTCCGTTGAATGTAGGGTTGTTCCCGTTGCAATTCGTTGGGTTGCACAATTAAGTTTTGTACTGCTGTTGGCAATAGAGTATCAAATAAAACTGCAAGTATTAAATAAATCCCTAAACCATAAAATACCAACTGGCGATAGGGAGACTTGGGACGCCAGACAATTGTCCGCCACAGCAGGTAAAAAGCGATCGCCATTGCCAAGGCACACAAAACAGAGTAGGCTGGCAACTCTGCCGTCACATCGGTGTAACTGGCTCCATAACTCACCCCACGGGGAGAATATAGTAATTGGTAACGACTCAGCCAATAATTTAAGGAAACAGCCAGCATCAGAAATCCGCCCAATCCGTACAAATGACGCTGCTGCTGGTGAGAAAATCCGGGGAAAATTCCCTGAGTCAGACTGTCTCCCGATAGGAGATAGGTGAGGGTAACGGCAATAAAACCAGACAAAAATAGTCCCATTAACCAGAATTCCAGCAGTTCCCAAATGGGTAGGGAAAACACATAGGTGCTGATATCTTGATTAAATAAAGGCTCTGTATAGTTGAAGGGTGTAGGGTTGAGATATTGCAGTACCTTTGCCCAATGTTGAGACAGCAAAAATCCCCATAACAGACAAAAGACAACTGCGATCGCCCGAATTAAAAATTGGGGATACATTAAAATAGCGATCGCTACACCCACCATCAAGCCAAGATACCAAGGTTGGGCGATAATTTTCTCAACCAATTGCCACACTGTATCTGGTCTTAACAGTGCTGGCATCATTAAGTTAGCCTGATTTACTCCTCCATGCCAGTAAGAAAAAGTAACTTCACCATAGAAAGCCAGTATTAATACTGCAAACAAGCTTAATCCCAAAGCCAAGGGTAATAACCAACTCAATCTTAGGGGTTTCCCGCTTTTAGTCTCAGGTTTGGGAATTTCTGCACTTTTCCCAGGCTGGGAACTGAGAAAGTTTTTGATCTCACTGCTAATTCCCACTTCCTCACGTTTAACTTGCTCAAACTGCCAACGTTGTGCTAAAAACAAGTTGCCTAGCAGATAAGTCGCACTGATACCAATCACAATTACCCATAAAGCCCCTCGGCTCAACACCCGCAACAGAAATACCTGGAGGTAGCCGACTTCCTGAAACCAGAAAATTTCTGCTCCCAGACGAGCAAACAGATCCAAGAGTAGCAACAACCCCAGGAACAGAATAAATAGCCTCAAGCCCCATTTTGAAAACATCAGTTACAAGTGTGACGCGCTACACCACAATATCTGAGCTTTTCTTTGCTCTGCAAGCTTTTTAATTCTAACAGGACTCACTACCCACTGACAAAAGAAAGAGCGATCGCTTAGGCTATTGGTCGTAGAGATAAATAAAGTATAAAAATATGCTGCATACTCTTGTCCCATTGACAGAAGACTTAGCAGGTCAAAGCCATCCCAATCCTAGCTATTTGCAAACACAGCGCCGTATTCGTTTCCTGATAGACAAGTATCTGACAGTCGAAAAGTTACGCGATCGCTTAGAGGATTTACCAATACAATTTGCTCATCCTCAACCGCGTCCCTGGAAACCTATTGATTGGCAAGCAATTAACCGCAGTCAAATTGTTGGCATAGATGCAAAGGTATTTTTATCTATCTTGATAGGTGCAATGGATACAGAAGCCCCCATTCGCGGTTATACCCAAACCAGTCGCCAGTATTTAGAAAAACTACACCCCCAGATGGCGCGGTTTGTTGGCGGAACAGTCGGAGAAGATAGGGAACTACTAGAACCGGGTTTGTGGGAAAAAGAAGAACGTCAACACACACCCGCATTAATTAAGATTTACACCCAACTCACAAACGAAAAAATTACCCCTAAACTCCGCACTGTTAGAGGCTACCTCCCTACAGATGATCCTTACGAAGATCTATATCGCCACGGCTTACACCGGGTAGCCACAGAATACGGTGCTACCTGTCTTTACCTTTGGCTGATGGCCTACACCACCGGGCCACTCCAGGATGTTCTAGAAGAACTAGCACAAGACGAAATCAACCACATGACTAAATTCTGGGGGTTTGGGGTTTGGGCGTTCCCTGATACTGGACTGATGCGAATTGGACACACACTCATCAAAACCCGCTCTCACAATTATCAGCGCAACAACCTCATGCGTACCCTACGCCGCATGATGGCTACACTCAACTGGAATGCTTGGACTTTCACCAACAAAACCACTCTCATCTTCACCTCCACTTACACCATGCATCGTCTGTGGAGTTGGCACAATAGCCTCACACCAAAGTATTTACAAGATTTATTGGGAATCTTGCCTAAGTCCTAATATCTAATACTGGGTAAAATTACAAGGTCTATAAATTCGCCGATTCCTAGACCTAATACGGCTACCATTGTTAAAGTCCAAAATGAATCTCCTTTGCTAAAACCTGCAAAACGCATTTCTAAATCAGCTAAAATTGTTGTAGCCACAGGGATGAGAAAAAGACTAAACAATAGCCACCAAGTTGCTATTATAGCCATTGATACACTTAAAAATAAAATAATAATTAAGCCTTGAGAACCAAAAGCAAACAAACTCTCTAGCCAAGAGATACTCTTACGGGCTACAGCCAGAGCGATCGCAGTGATAAATGCTCCCGCTAGCCAAATAATGTGATGAGCAGCAAGATACCATCCCAGTAGGGCGTAAGCTATCCAGAGTAATAAAAGAGATAAAAAAGGAACTGTCCGGAAAAATTCAACCTTCATATTGCTAAATTTTGCCAAAATAGTGAAAGGAATATTTTAAACTTAAGGGTGATACATTTTACTATTCCGACTCATTAGCATAGCAAATTTTACCTTGGCTGTGGCTCTGTGTTTAAGGACAACTTCAGGCTATTATGTTAGTTGCTTAGAGGATGTTTGAAAATTTTTGGGCAAATATAATTCGCTACTACACAAACAAAGTCCGCCTGCGCGGACTAACCAAAAATTAGGCCTTTCAAACCCACGGAGGTGGGTTTCGTCTGTGTAGCCAAGCCACTGCTTTGGGGAGACAGCGCCGTGGGCGGGTTTCCCGACTTGTAGCAAGTGGCGCGCGATTTCTAATCGCCAGGGCTTTTCCAACAATCTCTTAAAACAACTTCATTTAATTTTGTTTTTGTTTACACAATCTCAAATTGTCATAGTGTTAATTTTATCTAAACCGCAACAAGTATGCTATTAAACCACTAACCCAAAACCTCAGTTCGTAGTAAAGACTTTAGTCCTGTTAAAGCACTAAAGTCCTTCATAAAAACCCTTCTTACATTCTCAGGATGCCAACACCATAAAATTATATGCATCACTGCAAACTAGAGCCTACGGTGATGAGGCTTGAATTCGCCTATTAATTTCAGACCAATTAACCACATTCCACCAATTATTTAAATATTCAGGGCGACGGTTGCGATATTTCAAGTAATATGCATGTTCCCATAAATCATTACCGATAATGGGATATGAACCATCCATAATTGGGTTATCTTGATTTGTTGTAGTTACGATTTGGAGTTCATTTTGGGGATTACGCACTAGCCAAACCCAACCACTACCAAAATGCTCTGCTCCAGCTGCATTAAATTGTTGTTTAAAGACGTCAAAATTGCCAAAAGTTTGGTTAATTTCTTGAGCAATTTCTCCTATTGGTTCTCCACCACCTTGAGGACTCATGATTTGCCAAAACATAGTGTGATTAAGGTGTCCACCACCGTTATTTCTTACTTTGCTGCGAATATTTTCCGGTACGTTATTCAAGTCCCGAAGTAAAGCTTCTACACTTCTTCTTTGGAGATTGGGATATTGTTGTAATGCATTATTGAGATTGTTGACATAACTAGCATGATGCTCATCATGATGCAGTTTCATAGTTTCAGCATCAATCGCCTTGTCTAAAGCACCGTAGTCATATGGTAATGGTGGTAGCTTGGCAGGTGAAGCAGTGAGTTCTCGTTCAGGGGAAGCTACTGGTAGTAAAGACGCAGAAATTTTTGTGCTGCTGAGAGATTGTGACTCAGCTATGAGTACTGGTTGGCAAGAATTTAGCAGAATTGCAAACACGATTCCTGCTATTAAAAAAAATATTTTTTTTGGGCAAAATCTTCTCATAAAGCATTACCTAAATCAGCAACATAATATTTTCATCAGATGAATATTTAGCCTGTTATTTTATGGGAATTTGATTATTGCTAAAGCCAAGAAAACAAGTAACTTACAAACCTCATGAGCATCTAATTTTTTCAATCAAATAAGCAGCTAATACAAAAACAATTGCATTTCAAACAAACAAGGTTAATCAATGAGATGTAGAAAATATCAGATTCCTATATTCAGCTTTTTCTATAAATGTGACTAAAAAGTGACAGTGTCTTTATTAACTTGAATTACAACCAATAAATTTTAAAATAAAAGTACATTACTTGAACTTCTTATTTAATCTACTCCTTTGGATATAAAGACCTCAAGAACAAGCAAAACTAGCGACAGATATATGTTCTCCGAGGTTTTGCTACACCTATAATTAAACCCTTATACAGTTAATTTAGTACAAGCTAGTGAGAGATTTTCATAAATGTACGTATTTCCCTTCGTTGAGTAATTTACAGCATTAGTAGAAACCTACTCAGTAAGAGTTCTCTGCTCATGCTAATTTCAGTAGTCAGTTTATATACAGATTACTGTTTAGTTACTAGTTATCAAAAAACAATGTTGTAAGAATATATAGCCAAAGGTAAATAATATGTCTGTTGAGCAAATGCGGCAAAAAATCGTACTGGTAAATACTACCATCAATCAAAAAAATCAGAGTGAAGTTAAACAAGAACAAGCAAAACAAGAAGGATTTACTATACCGGATATTGCTATATCTTTGTCACCTATTGGCTTTGTTTTCAGTTGGGTAGTTTTCTTTATATTGTTGCGAAAAATCCGAACATTTATAGAAAACAAGATGGTTTTTACCGTACATAACTCACATAAAGTTCCCTGCAAAAACTGCCAATATTATTCAAACAACCATTATCTTAAATGTGCCGTCAAACCTTCTATTGTGCTCACAGATGAGGCACATAATTGTTCTGAATACTCACCTAAAAAAGGTATGTTTTTCCCCCAAAATCTCCTGCGTAAGGATGAGAATTCTGATTAATTAGGCTGATAGGGTGGTGGTTCTAGCAGTTGTTAATTTAGATCTGCATTTTTACCCCATTTGATGGCCAAATTCTCGCTGTCGCTGCAACCATCTGGCAATATCATTAGCAGTAATAATGCCCTGGAGTAGACCATTCTGAATCACTAACACTCGCCGGACACTGGATTCTTGCATTTTTTCCAGCACCTGAGACATCTGCTCTTCTGGACGAGCAGTTACTCCCTGATCTGTAGGCATCATTGTATCTTGCACGGTGCGATATACCCACTCTTCACGCGGAATATCTCGGATCTGACTTAAAGTAATAATACCTACAGGTTGACCATCTTGAATTACTGGAAAAGATTGATAGCGACGACTGAGAAAATATTTATCCACTAACTCTTGTAGGGTCAAATCAGCACTGACAATTTCCGGATAGGGAGTCATGATTTCTCGCGCGCGTACTCCTTTGAGACTGGTGCGGAGTAACAATTCCTCATAACTAGCTTCTGCGGCGTTATATAAAAACCAACCGATCAAGATAAACCAAAGTCCACCCAAAATGGCGTAATTAAACATTTGCCAGATACCAAGAGCAATCACCAAGAAACCCAGCCATTTCCCTCCTGTAGAAGCTATTTGAGTAGCTTTTCGCTGATCGCCAGTATACTTCCAAATTAAGGAGCGAAATACACGACCACCATCTAGAGGAAACCCTGGTAACATATTAAAGATTGCCAGGACGAGGTTGATAGATGCTAAGTAAGAAGCAATACCTGTAACTACAACACTCCAACCCGCGTTTATTCCTATATACCAAATCAACCCGAAAAAGCCAGCCAGCAGCACACTGGTAAGAGGCCCAACGATCGCAATCTGGAATTCATCACCGGGAGTTTCCGCATCCATGCGAGTGCGAGAAACACCACCAAAGATAAATAGGGTAATCCCTTCCACGGGAATTCCCTTAGCTCTAGCGACGAAGGAGTGGGATAATTCGTGAGCTAGCAGTGAAGCGAAAAAAAGTAGGGTCGCCACTAAACCCATACCAAAATAAGTAGTATTTGCTAGTCCTGGATAGGTGGCTGGAAATAGTCCAGCGCTTAAAGTCCATAGGACTAGGAAGAATATTAATAGCCAAGACAAATCGACTCGGATTTCAAATCCGGAAATAGAACCTAAGCGAAAACCTTGCATATGTTTCTCTTTGCCTAAATGTTAATTCCGTTTTTTTCCCTCTTAACAAGAAAGAGGTGGGTTTTAAATTTGAGATTGTGGATTGGCAATCCCTATCTACATCTGGGTTTTGTGAATCCAATTGTCGCCATCATTTTTCAAATTGGGATGAAGTTCATGGAACTGAGGTTAAGAGGTTGTTTGAAAAGTCTAAATTAATCCCAGCCCTGGCGATTAGAAATCGCGCGCCACTTGCTACAAGTCGGGAAACCCGCCCAAAGCAGTGGCTTGGCTATACAGACACAACCCGCCTCCGCAGGTTTCAAATCCTTGATTTTGTGTTACTCCAGGTCGGTGGACTTTGCCTGTGTAGTAGCGAATTATATTCGCCCAAAACTTTTCAAACATCCTCTAAAGCAGAAATAATGAAGAGTGATGAATCACCAAAAGCATAAGCAAAGGTAATCGTTATTGCGTCTATCATTTGCCAGACGATTTGACGCTGAAATATGCGACCTGAGAGAGTTGTTTTTGGGCTATGTTGGTTGTTTATTTGGTAATGGCTGTGGGCGAACAGCGATCGCTTGTCTGCGACCATTGCGATTTACAACAATTTGTAAGGGATTACCTATCTTGGTAGCTTCCACTATTTCTTGTACTTGCTTGATATCTTTAATTGCTACGCCGTTGAGACTTTCAATGATGTCACCAGGACGCAAACCCCCACGCGTTGCCGGAGAGTTACGGGCGACTCCTAAAATGATCACGCCTGTATCTTGGCTAATTTTTAAACCAGTATCACTCTGATTAATTTTTTCTCGCAACTCAGGACTCAACTGAGCCATTTGCACACCGATATAGGGATGATCCACTCGACCTTGAGTTATCAGTTGATCGGTAATTCGGCGAGCAGTATTGATGGGAATCGCAAAGCCTAAACCTTGTGCTCCCTTCAAAACTGCGGTGTTCATCCCAATTACTTCCCCTTGAGCATTGAGCAGAGGACCGCCAGAGTTACCCGGATTAATCGCTGTATCAGTTTGGATAAAATCAACCCGCTCTGTGGGTACACCCAAATCAGCAGTTGAACGCTGAGTAGCGCTGATAATTCCTTGGGTGACAGTGTTATCCAGTCCCAAAGGATTACCGATAGCGATCGCCCACTCTCCCGGTAGTATGTTATCAGAGTTGCCGAAATTGACTGTTGGCAGTCCTGTGGCTTTGATCCTGACTACTGCAACATCAGTAACTCGGTCAACACCCACCACATCGCCTTGAAATCGGCGACCATCCTTTAAAACTACAGAGACATTATCTGCATCTGCCACCACATGGGCATTAGTAAAAATTATGCCATCAGGTCTGGTAATAAATCCTGAACCGATGCCTTGTTGCACTCGCTCTGTAGGAGGTAATTGATCGCCGAAAAACCTTTCTAATCCAGGGTCTGGAGAAACTTCTACTGTGCGAGTAGAGTCGATTCGTACCACTGCCGGGCCTACTTGTTGCACAACCTGGGTGACATAATTATCCTCAGTATTGACCCGGATGAGAGATGGGGGACGAGGTGCTGGTTCCCTAGCTTTGTTGGTGGTAATGCATCCAGTCACCAGCAAAGCCAGATAAAGCGCAGGTTGCAGGAGAATTCTTTTCATAAGAATTGGGTATTGGGTATTGGGCATTGGAAAAATCACTTTTGACCCTTGAGTACGATTAATCGCGTCTCTCCTGACCCTTAACCCTTGACCTTATTTAGCCACACCAGAATTTAGTTGCAATAGTAACCAAGTCAGATAAGTACCGAAAGGGCCCCAAAGAGCGTATGGTAAAAATAGCCAGAAGGCTTTTTGAGAAATTGGCTTGACCAGAAATGCCAAGATGTAGACAAGTAAGGTTGCCAAGCCGCCAACAATGATTCCACCTGTGAGGCTCTGGAGTTCTACGACTATGGGACTATAAATTGATGTTAGCAAAGCGATCGCTGCATAAACAGCCATGAAGCCCCAAGGACGAGAACGTTGTTTGCCGCTTTTCTCCCAGACGATAATTGCGGAAACGGTGAGACAAGCCCAAATGAAAGTCCAAATGAACGGGATCAGGAACTCAAAGGTTAACCAATCAGGACGTTGCAAGTTCTGAAACCAGGGGTCACGCAAAGATGTCAACAGGCTTCCACCGAAAAACAGCGCTGCGGAAACAGCTGTAATAATCCATCTAGCTTTCATCAGGTGTTCCTGTCAGACTAAGTCTACATTTTTAGTCTAGTTCTTGGAAGCGATCGCTGCACCTATCTTGAGTCGTCTTTCTTGAGGAAAAATATCCCAGTTAGGTTTATTATCGCTGACTTACTTATAGCGATTTTCAGACGAGTGAAGTACAGTTTTAAATCGCAAAACCCGTAGGGGTTTCCCCGCCCTTGATTGTGTTGCGTTCAACCGAGAAAGGCTATAATGAGTACCCAAGACTGGCGTTGCTAAATTTAGGGATGAATCTTCTGGGTTAGGTATCGCTTCACTATTCCCAGTTCCCTTTTAAAGCTGTCACTTTACTGTCATATTTAACTAGCAGGCTGGAAAGCAAGGTCAAAGCATTGTGATTGGTGGACAATGAACATTGGGCAATGGCTGGGATTGCTGACAATATTCATAATCCCAATTCAAAAAACGAATACCCCGTAGGGGCGGGGAAACCCCGCCCTGATTCTTCCAGGGAACTAATCCACCATCGCCATTTCCATCAACAGCTTTTGAGAACTGCGTTCTGATTCATCCTTACCAGGGCGACGTTGGATATAAGCACCGTCTGTTTGCATTTCCCAAGCTTGGCGATTATCTGCCAACAGAATTTCCAGAATGGTTTGTAAATGTTGCACAATCTCGGCATCCTCAACTGGGATTACAGCTTCTACACGACGATCCAAGTTACGAGGCATCCAATCGGCACTACCGATGTATATTTCATTTTCACCGTTATTGTAGAAGTGAAAAATCCGTGAGTGTTCTAAAAAACGACCGATGATGCTAATAACCCGAATATTTTCACTAACTTCAGGAATTCCCGGACGCAGACAACACACGCCCCGGACAATCAAGTCTATTTGTACCCCAGCTTGAGATGCTTCATAGAGAGTCGCAATAATTTTAGGGTCAACCAAGGAATTCATCTTGGCAACAATCTTACCCTCTTTGCCATTTTTACTGTGTTCGATTTCCCGTTTGATCAGGGCAATAATGCGATCGCGCATATTGACGGGTGACACCAAAAGCTTACGATAAGATTCCTGATAGGAGTAACCAGTCAAATAATTAAATAAATCAGTTAAGTCTGCACCTAAATCTTCTCGACAACTCAGTAAACCCACATCAGTATATAACTTCGCTGTTTTCGGATTATAGTTACCCGTGCCAACGTGGACATAACGACGAATTTCTTCGCCTTCTTGACGCACAACCAACGCAATTTTGGTGTGAGTCTTTAGCCCCACCAACCCATAGATGACATGCACACCAGATTTTTCTAATTTATTCGCCCAGGTAATGTTATTTTCCTCATCAAACCGGGCTTTTAATTCTACAAGCACAGCAACTTGTTTGCCATTTTCCGCCGCAGCAATCAAAGAACTGACAATTTCAGAATCACCGGAAGTTCTATAAAGTGTCATCTTCATTGCCAACACATGAGGATCATGAGCGGCCTGCACAATAAACTGCTCTACCGAGGCGCTAAAGGATTCATAAGGGTGATGTACTAGCAAATCTTTTTGCTGAATCACCGCAAAAATATTTTTCTCTTCGTCGTTAAAATTAGCAACTTTATTCTGTTGATGGAAATGGCGCAGACGTGGCGGAATTACTGATACCCAAGCTGGATCTTTGAGTTCAGGTAAGGGTAGGGACATAAAGGAAAACAAATCTTTTAAGTTGAGCAACCCCTCAATCTCGTAGACATCACTCTCAATCAGTTTCATTTCTGCCATTAACATTTGTCTAACTGACTGAGGCATTGATGGTTGAATTTCTAACCGCACCACAGAACCGCCAAGATGTCGTTTACGCAATTCTTGTTGAATTGCTAATAGCAAATCATCCGCTTCTTGTTCCGCTACTTCTAAATCAGCATCACGAGTTAGCCGAAACACATAATATTCTCGAATAATCATCCCTGGAAATAAAGCTTCTAAATTATGAGCAATTACCTGCTCTATAGATACGCCACTCCAGTGATTTAATTTGCCATTTTGTGTTTGTAATTCCTGAGGTAAAGCAATAAAACGCGGCAAAATATTCGGGACTTTAACCCTAGCAAATTTTTCTTCTCCTGTATTAGGAGCTTTCACTACTACAGCTAAATTCAGGCTAAGATTCGCCATCAGAGGGAAAGGATGACTAGGATCTACAGCTAAAGGTGTCAGGACTGGAAAAATCTGTTTTTTAAATACTTGTTGTAGGTAACTACGCTGTTCTGGAGTGGTGTCAATGTAATTCAGCAAATGAATACCGTGGGCTGCCATTTCTGGACGTAGTACCTGCTCAAAATGGCGATGTTGCTCACTCACCATTGGGTGTAGATGCTGATAAATCGCGTCTAATTGTTGTTGTGGAGTCAAACCATCGGCAGTGCGCTTACTTAATTCTGCTTCAACTTGGTCTTTGAGAATTGCCACACGCACCATAAAGAATTCATCTAGATTAGAACTAAAAATGGCAGTAAACTTTAGTCTTTCTAGTAATGGAGTGCGGATATCTAAAGCCTCATGCAAAACCCGCCGATTAAATTCTAACCAACTTAGCTCTCGATTAAAGTAGTACTGTGACTCGTTCAGATTAATAGCTTCGCTAACTTTTTGTGCTTCAGTCATGATTGTATTTGCCAAAGCAGAATATTTTTATGGAGATTTTTTTAAACTAACATAAAATATGTCCACTATTTAGCACACAACAATATTAATAACTTGCTAATAACTAAACTTTAATCTGCTATTTACTAGTATGTTTACTATGTTTAAAAACAGGTAAAGCTTTGGTCAAGATAAGATTAAAAATTAAATTTTTAATCTTTGATAAATTGAAAATAATCTGATCAAAGTAATCTCAAATAAAATGGCACAGGAAATAGAGCGTAAATTTTTAGTCCAAGGAGATAGTTGGAAAAATTTAGCGACAGGTAGTTTTTATTGCCAGGGATATATATCTACCCAAAAAACAGCTACTGTCCGTATTCGTATCATAGGCGACCAAGGCTACTTAACTATTAAGGGGCCTAGTATCAAATATTCCCGATCAGAGTTTGAGTACCCGATTCCAGTTGCAGACGCTCAAGAGATGCTAGATACTTTATGCGATCGCCCTTTAATAGAAAAAACTAGATATAGGGTAGAGTACGGTAATTTAATTTGGGAAATAGATGAGTTTGACGGTGTAAACAAAGGGTTGATAATAGCTGAAGTTGAACTTAGCGATGAACAACAGCAAATTGAACTACCAACCTGGATTGGCAAAGAAGTGTCAGATGACCCCAAATATTTCAACAGTAATTTAGTCAAATATCCCTTTTCGCAATGGAATAGGGAATAGGGCATGGGGAATAACCTTTGACCCTTGACTGGATCAATTTTAGATTTCAGATTAAAAGTTCTCTCAATTCCAAATCCAAAATTGATTGACCATTTACCCTGATAGAGACGTTGCAATGCAACATTTCTAAATCATCCCTTTTTTTCATCTCCATACGGCAAAACATCTTGCAGCATAGGTGAAAGTTCTTTATTTAATCTTCCAGCTTTGACAAATTCCGCATAAGTATCTGCTTCAATTGCCAACAGTTCACCGCGAAACTGTTCGGTGATAAAACTGCGAAGATCCGGATACTCTTGTTGTAATTTGTCTATGTCTTCTTGCAAATCTACAAGTTCGCCTTTAATGAGCGTTTCTTGATAACGATAAAACTCTAAATCAATTCCCGGACGTTGATCTTTTTGGAGGTATTGCAAAACTCTCTCTAAAGCTACATGACGAGTCATCAATTCCATATATTGCTCTCGTAAGGGTGCGTCTCCTAGTAGCTGAAGCTTTTGCAGTAAAGGTTTAATAGTCAATCCCTGCACAAGTAAAGTAAATAAAACTACTCCAAATACTGTAGCAATGATTTTGTCTCGCTCTGGTAAAGTCGTTGATACACTCAATGCTATAGCAATGGAGACAGAACCACGTAAACCACCCCACCAAAGTATAGTTTGATCAGGTAAAGAAATTGGTGATTGTGTCAGGCGATCGCTCACATAGCTGAGAATGTAAATTGCTACTCCCCGCATCAAAATCATCGCCCCCACAGAAACAGCAATCAATTGCAGGTTTTCTGCCAAGCCAGCAAAGCGAATTTGGTCGCCAATCAACAAAAAAACAATTGAGTTGACAAAGAACGCTAAAAATTCCCAAAATTCTGAAACAATCACCCTTGTACGGGGATTCATCCCAATACGAGAACCAAAGTTACCCAAAATTAAGCCTGTGGTCACAACCCCAATCACTCCAGAACCACCCAGGTCTTCAATAATGAGGTAAGTACCATAAGCAGAAACGAGGGTTAAAGATTGTTCCACCATCGGCAAATCAAAGCGTTGTGTCAGGTAGGAAATACTAAAGCCAATCACACCTCCCACTACTACCCCAATACCCACGACTGTAAACAATTCCAGCAAAATTGATGGCAATCCCAGTTGTGCAGTTCCTAGAGAAAATGACACCAAAAAACTAAAGGCGACAACCGCCATGCCATCATTGAACAGGCTTTCGCCTTCCATCAAGGTGCCAAGACGACTACTAACACCTAACTCTCGAAACAAAGCAGTCACAGAAACCGGATCAGTAGCAGATAAACTAGCACCAATGAGCAAAGCTGTAGTCAGAGAAAGTCCAGCCAGTTGATTTAATCCAATTGCTACCCCCACAATCGAAATTACTACCCCAAACACTGCATACAGAGTAATAGGTACTAAATCCCGCTTCAAATTTGACCATTTTAAATTCCATGCGGCTTCAAATAATAATGGTGGTAGAAAAATGAACAAAATTAATTCTGGAGAAAGGGTTACTAGACGCACATCAACAAATGCCAAGCCTAATCCCACAATCACTAGTAGTAAGGTATAGGGTATGTGGCGAAACCAGCTAAATATCTGCGGTAGAGTCGCTACCCCCAAAGATACTGAAAGCACGAGTAGAAATTGCTTTATATTGCTTGTGATCACTTCTTCGCCAATTGTCGCTGCCAGTAACATAAGCAGATTCCTAGTAGAATTTTGTACTTATCCTCGATATGACTATTTTCGGATGCTATCGGCTTTTCGTATAAAACCTTAACTTCATCAGGGTTTCGTAACTCTGTCTTGGCAAATGTAAATAATTGTCACGAACCAAAGATCAAGCTTGGGATAGGTGTGTCTCATGCTGAACTTTCTGACCTTTACTCATTGTCCATTCTCCATTTCCCACTCCATACAAATAGAAAAATATTAATTTTTATTAAATCTTGCTATTTTGTAGTCAATGTTACAGACTTGGGTGTTATATTATTAATGTGAGGAAAAAACAATATATTAAGTTAAAAATTAGGGAGGACAGTGTTATGTCTATTCAAGATAAATCTCGTGCAATCATGATGCGTCAGTATCAGCAAGTTAAGAATCGTCAACAATCGATGTTGATGCGTGCTGCACAAGAACTCGGTCTTCCCGAAGAAGTATCTCGTTACTGGAACCCGACTCAAGGGAAGATTGATCCTACTACACGCATGATTTATGGAAGTAGCCACGCTGCTATGAGCTAGTGGTGAATATCAAAATTTCTGTTAAGTTGGCAGTAAGTGCTTCAGTGCTTACTGCCAAAAGTTTCAAAATTAATGACACACACCACCGATAACAGCCATAAAAAAGCCACCCCACAGGGTGGCAAAAGTTATGTGCTCAAATACGGCTCTTAATTAAACATTAAGCATCGTAATAGAGGAGGAATTCATAGGGATGAGGGCGCAGTTGTAACTGTTTAACTTCGTTAGCCAGTTTGTAATCAATCCAATTTTCGATAAAGTCTTCTGTGAACACGCCAGTAGAGGTTAAGAAAGTGTGGTCATGTTCCAGTGCTTCCAAAGCTAGTTCCAGAGAACCAGGAGTGGAAGGAACCTTCGCCAATTCTTCTGGAGAGAGTTCGTAGATATTCTTATCTAAGGGTTCACCCGGATCGATCTTGTTTTTGATACCATCAATACCAGCACAAAGCATGGCAGCAAATGCCAAGTAGGGGTTAGAAGTAGCATCGGGACAACGGAACTCTAACCGCTTGGCTTTGGGGTTAGTTCCAGAAAGCGGAATCCGCACAGAAGCAGAACGATTACCTTGGGAATAAGCTAAGTTAACTGGGGCTTCATAACCAGGTACTAGACGCTTGTAGGAGTTAGTGCTGGGGTTGGTGATTGCCAGTAAGGCTGGTGCGTGCTTGAGAATGCCACCAATGTAATACAATGCCATATCACTCAAACCAGCATACTTATCGCCTGCAAACAGGGGCTTGCCATCTTTCCAGATAGACTGGTGGGTGTGCATCCCAGAACCATTGTCACCAAATAGTGGTTTGGGCATGAAGGTGACGGTTTGTCCGTATTTCTTCGCCACGTTTTTGATGACGTATTTGTAAATCATGAGCCAGTCAGCCGCTTCGATTAACTTACCAAAGCGGAAACCTAATTCACACTGACCACCAGTAGCAACTTCATGGTGGTGCTTTTCAATGGGTACACCTAATTTCGCCATTGTTAACAGCATTTCTGTACGGATATCTTGGAAAGAATCCGTTGGTGCAACTGGGAAGTAACCTTCTTTGAAGCGTGGTTTGTAAGCTAGGTTGGGGCCTTCATCTTTACCGGAATTCCAAGCACCTTCTACAGAGTCTAAGAAGTAATAGCCTTCATTGGCATTTTGTGCAAAGCGGGCGCTATCGAAGATGAAAAACTCAGCTTCCGGGCCAAAGAAAGCTGTGTCACCAATGCCAGTAGAGACTAGATAATCTACTGCTTTTTGAGCAATTACCCGTGGGCAACGGTTATACCATTCACCTGTACGGGGTTCTTTAATGCTACAAGTTATGCTTAGAGTTGGCTCTTTTGCGAATGGGTCGATCCAGGTAGTGTTGGGATCGAGAACCATTGTCATGTCCGATTCGTTGATCGCTTTCCAACCCCGGATACTGGAACCATCGAAAGGTACGCCATCAGTGAAGGAAGTTTCATCGATTTGGTTTTGGTAGACGGTGAGGTGCTGCCATGTGCCTACTGTATCGATGAATTTAAGATCAATCAGCTCAATTTTCTCATCTTGAATTCTTTTCAAGACTTCTTGTGGGGTTGTCATTGTTACTCCTTCTCTGACAATTAACTAAAGTCGAACTAGAATCTGCCAAGCCATGCTGACCCTGCTGAGCTGAACCCAATTGTGACACACCTGGAATATGGTAAAGATATGAGAATAAAGAATTTTGTAGCTTTTGTTACAGATTATCCGGTTTACAGGTTATGTTAACCTTTCTCGGCTGGGTACACAAAACTCGAAAAATCGTCTCATAAGGGTCAACTTTGGCATAGAATCCTTAAGTAGCGGATAGATTGTTTTTGTGCCGAATCTATTTTACGCGGCGCAAAAAATAGCTGTGCATAAAAGCAGTTAAATAAATATCAAACCATAGATAGTAATGATTGGGAGAAGAAGGAATGCGCGATGCAGTAACAAGTTTAATTAAGAATTATGACGTAGCCGGACGGTATTTTGACCGGAATGCGCTCGACAGCCTCAAATCCTATTTTGAAAGTGGCACATCTCGAGTCCAAGCGGCGGCGGCAATCAATTCCAATGCGGCTGGAATTGTTAAGCAGGCTGGTTTAAAATTGTTTGAAGAATTACCAGAGTTGATTCGCCCTGGTGGCAATGCTTACACGACTCGTCGTTATGCGGCTTGTCTGCGGGATATGGACTATTACTTGCGCTATGCTACTTATGCGCTAGTTGCTGGTAACACAAACGTGTTGGATGAACGAGTACTACAAGGCTTACGGGAAACTTACAATTCTTTGGGAGTACCTATTAGTCCGACGGTTCGCGGTGTTCAGATCATGAAGGATTTGGTTAAGGAACAAATAGCAGCAGCAGGTTTAGTGAATACTGCCTTTGTGGATGAGCCGTTTGATCACATAACTCGTGAGTTGAGCGAGATTGATATTTAGTCAAAAATAACGATAATAAACTGTAGCGATCGCCTATTAATTTTTTAGGGCGATCGCTTTTTTGTGAGTGAGATACCGAATTTGAAGATTTTGCCCTTAAAACCAGTATCTTGTGTCAGTCTTCATGATTTGCAACCAACCGCGATCGCTCCAGATCCGCCACAATAGAAGTTGCCGACGATTGAGGCGCTGATTATGGAAGAATTATTAACCCTGAAAGACTTGCTTCTGAAAGGCGATATTCAAGGGGCAATGGTGATAGTAACAGAATTAGAGGAAATGAGCCGCAATGACATTATCAAGACGATTCGTAGCTATGCAGTAATTATGCTGTTGCATTTGATTAAACAACAAGCCGAAAATCGTACAACTCGTTCTTGGGAGGTTTCAATCCGGAATTCTGTTAGGGAAATTCAGAGGGAAAACAAGCGCCGTAAAGCTGGAGGTTATTACCTAACGCCAGAAGAATTGTTAGAAATCTTAGCAGAAGCCTATTTAAACGCCATTGATGAAGCTTCCCTAGAAGTAGAAGAAGGTCGTTATGAACCAGAAGAATTAGAAAATTTAGTTAACCGCGAAGATATTATCAATCATGGTATGACTTTAATCTTGCCAGGAGAGCCAAATTAATTGCCTAAACAACGACTGGATACCCTATTAGTAGAACTGGGTTTATGCGGGTCTCGCGCCTTAGCACAACGACTGATTCAGGCGGGAGAGGTGAGTGTGAATCGAATGGTAATTGATAAGGCTGGGACGGAAGTTGATGTGGCGTCTGAAATCAAGATTAAAGAGCGATCGCGCTTTGTTTCTCGTGGTGGGGAAAAACTTGCTAAATCTATAGAAATCTTTGCAATACCTGTAGCAGGGCGTATTTGTCTCGATGGTGGCATTTCTACGGGTGGCTTTACTGATTGTTTGCTACAAGCCGGCGCCAAACAAGTTTACGGGATTGATGTCGGTTACGGACAGGTGGACTGGCGGTTGCGAAATGATGCGCGGGTGGTTTTGCGAGAACGCACCAATTTACGGCAACTCACGCCAGAGCAGTTGTATGCTGAGGGGGACTCTATCCCTGATTTGGCAGTGGTAGATGTGTCATTTATTTCTTTAACTAAAATTTTGCCCGCTTTGTGGCAACTGACTCAACCTCCCCGTGAAGCGGTGTTGTTGGTAAAGCCACAGTTTGAAGTCGGGAAGTTGCGTGTAGGAAAAAAAGGCGTGGTGCGAGATCCTGACGACCAAGCAGAAGCGATTTTCCAAGTTTTGCAAGCAGCGCAAGCTTTAGGATGGAAGTACAAAGGCTTAACTTGGTCGCCGATTACTGGGCCGGCTGGTAATATCGAGTATCTTTTGTGGTTGGGGATGGATAGTGAGACACCACCACTAGATTTAGTGGCGATCGCCCAAATAACGCAGCAAGTAATTAAGTTTTTTGCGGCAAAATAATATTTCACCCAGTAGGAGACTAGAAAGGAAATGAGTAATCAATTCAATTTATCGTCTCTTTATGAACAAGATTATGAATTATGGCTGGAATCAACAATCCACCAGTTACGACAACGTAATTTTGATGATATAGATATTGATTTATTACTAGAAGAAATAGCAGAGATGGGTGGTAGTTTAAAAGATGCTTTAGAAAATAATTTAATTGTTGTCTTAGCTCATTTACTCAAATGGCAATATCAGCCAGATTATCGATCAGGAAGTTGGCGAGCCAGTATTAAAGAACATCGTCGCCGCATTAATAAATCTATTCTTAAACATCCCAGATCAAAGAAATATTATGAGATAGTTTTACCAGATTGTTATCTTCCAGCTTTAGATTGGGCGGTTACAGAAACTGGCTTATCACCTGATATTTTTCCTCAACAATGTCCATTTACTGCTCAACAGATAATAGATAGCGAATTTTTACCTGATTGAAAGTGCAGAATCTGAGTAAATAGGGGGCAAACAACCATTTCGTTTGCCCCTACTGTTCATTTATAATTTCACGGTAGTGCTCTTCAAGAAATCCGCTTAAACGTCGTAGATCAAACACTCTATCGCTTCTGGATGCTGTTCACAGTAGCTTTCTAGAGAGGTTTTGCGTTGTTTTGCTTGCTGCTGATGGGTTTTTTCAGCTTGCAATTCTTCCACAATATCCCAAGCAACAGCACAATCAGCAGAATTATTGCCGTTTAAATCGCAGGTAGTGCGGGCTTCGGTAATGGCTTCGACAATGGCTTGTTCTAGAGTTTTAATGCCATTTTGATCGGCGGTAACAGCAGCCTGAACGACTTCTAAGGTTTTCTGCATGATACTTTTACCTTTTTGTACTGATATAGAAAATCAACCTATTGCAAAATTACTTTTGTCATAGGTATAGAAATGGTTGTAGAGGAAGGAAAAGTTATTGTCTTCTCTTACCGGTTTCTACAAGCAGTGATTACAAGCTCCTATACTCCAGGAGGTAACACTTCCAGTGTAGATAACCTGCAAAAATATTGCAGTATTAAAGACAGCTATCTGGAGAAAAAAATGTGGCTAAAAATTATCGACTTGTCATCTTTAATGCAAAATGTTAGGGAAGTTTCACTTAAGAGTGATGACTAGCAAAACTTCCCTTTTTTTTAATGATTGAATCTTAGTTGATTCTGGGACTAGGGAGAATTTTTTTATGATAATTCAAAGAAACAATAGGACATTTCCTAGCGTTGGGGTGGGAAAAATAACACAGGATGCCAGCTACGGCTTAATATCTCGCCTGCAAAACTAGAAACAAGCCACTCACGAAATGTGCCCATAGTTCCTGAAGACACGGCGATCGCACTAATATCAATTATTTTAGCTGCCTCTAACAATTCCACGACTGGCTGTCCTTTGCGGATGTCTATCTCAACTTGCAAATTTGCCGTTTCTAAATCAGCTTGAACCTGAGATAAAGTCTCTCTAGCTTGGGAATCTTTCAAATCTTTCACAATCCAGCAAAGCACGCATTGTTCTAAACAACTCCCAGACTGTTTTTCAGCCTGCTGTTTTACCTTTTGTACCAGATAATTAGCAACTTCGCTCCCGTCGTAAGGAATTAGCAAAAAACGAAATAGATGCTGACAACGCAGTGTTAATTCCTCAGACGTATAAGCAGAGATTAACTGTGGACGTAGGATTAGTAAAGGGATAGGCGATCGGCTAGACAACTCAGCCATCGTACTACCACCCATTAGCTTATCCGTCAGTAACGAATGACTTTGAGAACCCAGCACAATTAATTCAGATTGATAGCTTTGGGCAACTTTGAGAATTGTCTCAACTGGCTTACCTGATTGCACTTCTATTTTGACTGTGACATCTGCAAGATTTTCACCAACTGCTTCTGCTAATAGAGTTTTAGCCTGTTCTACTTTCTCAGTATCGACTCGCGGAATAATGCCTTTTTCCCATAGAGGAACAGTATGCAAGAAAACAATTTGCTTTATTCCTCCAACTGCTAGACTAGAAACAAAATGCCCCAAACGATGCAAACCATCAGCAAAATCTGTACAGATTAAAACTTTTGCAAACATAACAAATTACCTATCTGAAATTATCACTCAATCTTTCTGACACTCAATTTCTTGACTTAGGGTGGGAAAATCATCGGGGATAACAGCTACAGCTTAATACATCTATCACCTGCAACACCAGAAACATACCACTCCCAGAATATACCAACAGTTCTTGAAGAAAACGTGATCGCGCTCATCTCAGTGATAGCGATCAGCCTTCGGCATAGCTTCGCTTACCGCTATCGCTAAAACCTTTGTAGAACAGGTGTTTTACTTTTTGGATTTCATCGATAATTAGACATGGAAAAAGTATTCGCCAACAGCTAGGGTTTTTGGCAGATAAAGAAAACCAAGTTCTCAATTTTGGATAAAGTCGAGTTAAGTCGGTATCGGGGTTTCAAATTCCCCCCTACCAATATTTCAATTCGACTTGAGGTAAAGTTACTCCAAAAAATATGATTTTCCATCAACCCAATGTTTTAGATGCACCTCCTCCCCAAGTATTCTTTAAAAGGTTTCGGTGATAGTGCTCTCAATTTTGAGTTGCTGGTGTAGACAGCAGAACCTCACAAACAGTTTGTAATCAAGAGTGATTTATACTTTTCTATCTACGAAGTTTTATGCAAGCGACACATAGAAATCCCCTTTCCTCAGCGCGACTTACATCTGCGTTCTGGGACTTTAGGACTCTCTCCGCAAGTAGAGAAGGCTTTGCTGCGACTATCTGAAGAATCTGCTATTAAGTAACTAGGTGAGAAGAATAAAAACACACCCGAAATCCTTACCAATAGACAACTCGCCTTAAATACCCTATGGGATACACCTCAAAACTCACCAAAATTTCCTCCTAACTCTTGCCGTAAACGATACACAATTGTATTCGGTTCTACTTGAGAAAGAATTTCTTGGATGACAGTACTAGCACCAAATTGCCCCCAAGTACAGCCTTTTTCTAGATAGACTTGCGCTGCTTTACCAACAGCATAGGCTCCATAACCAGCGATACCAGCTTGAGCGATCGCACTCCCAGCGTAGGCAGTAATATTAGTAGGATGATCACCACTGGCGATCGCCGCCGTACTCTTACCTAAGCCTAATAAGAAACTACTGCCTAATTCACTGAGTAATAAACCTCCAGAACTAAATAAAATTGTTTTTAAAATCTTACTAGCCTCGTAGTTGGTGATGGGCAAACCATACAACCGAGCTAAAGAGCGAATTAAGGCTAAATCAGCGATCGCACCGCCCAAAATATCTAAAAAGGCGATGGGATTTAGCCCGACTGCTAAAGCTTTGTATTTGGTAAATTGCCAGATAATCTCTTCAGCATCTTGCTCACGTAAACCAATAGTTTTTTCGGCGATCCCTGCTTCTGCTTCTCGTGCTTGCATCAGTGCATTTAAAGCTAAAAGCGATCGCCCTTCACGATTGAGAATGTTCAAAATCGTCTGCTTGAGTTCGTCTACTTCTGGTGGTGGTGTTTCCCATTCATAGCTGACACGACCATCAGGCCACTCGACACGCACTTCCATAGGTGCTGGTTCCGCCGCCACCATCACAATTTCATCAGGTAATAAAGGCTGGGTGTGATGTCCTGCACCCAATTGTTGTAAATTATTGTAAATTGCTGCCCGGTCGATGTCTGGGTAAAGATCGATTTTGTTAAATACCAAAATTAACGGTTTTTGTGATTGGCGTAATTCCAGTAGTGCTTGATACTCTGTGCGAGTAATATCACCAGATACGACAAATAAAATCAAATCTGCCTGGAGTACAACTTCCCGCGCCATTTGCGCCCGTGTCTCCCCCTCAATTTCATCTATTCCTGGCGTATCGATTAATTCTACCAGTACCTTATTCCCTGGCTGCCAGCGCACAGAACGAGGCCATTGAGTGACACCATTTAAAGGGCCAGTTTGAAGAATTTTATCTCCCAGCAAGGCATTTAACACCGCCGACTTGCCCCGACTCACCAAACCAAAAGCCGCAATTCTAATCACGTTAGAATCTAGCTTGTTGAGTGCAGAATTTAAGGTTTCCAATTCCGGTTTTACCAAACCTGCTAATTCTGGGTTGGATGACATCTGGCCGGACTTGCGAAGATATCCATACCAAGATAACGCTTGTCGCAGGCTAGCACGAGCGCGGTTTAAATGAGTTTCTTGCAGATTACGCACTGAGTTGGCTTGAGTCAAGGTGAATCAAAGAAGAGCTTACATTTCTATTTTCATCTATATTTTCTCTTCCACCTGGTTGTAAAAATTAACAAAGTAGGACAATCCGGAAGCATCACAGCATATAAAACTTTACAACTTTCCTCCGGACATATTCCACTCTTTTGACTGTCACAGGTGATAATTCTGAACTAGGTACTTGTGGTAAGCAACTCGGAATTATCATTTGACAAACTGAATTGTTAATGTAACGTCATTGAGTGAGGGAATCTAAGATGTCAACCGATTACGTTCTATTTGTTCATGGAGTGAAAACTCCTAGCCGAGATGCATTTCAGAAGTTAGCTACTACCTTACTAAATCGCATCCAAGGTTCTATTAACGATCAATCGAGAGTCATCAAACCCATTTTCTGCTTTTGGGGCGATCTAAATTGGGAAGCGCAAAAGGAACTGAAAAGAGGAATGGAGACTTCTTCAAAGTGGAAAGATTACTGGTTTAGAGACTTTCGCACAGAGCAGATTCTAGAGTTTGTAGGAGATGCAGCCCTTTACCTCAGTCGCCATGTAGGAGCACAGGTAGTAGAACGGTTAAAGGATGATGCATTAAATACACTCAAAGGTAGCACTACCAGCGATCGCTTACATCTGATCACCCATAGTTGGGGTACAGTAATTTTATTTGACGTTCTCTTTGCAGCTCGCTGGGACGACCCAAATTTAGAAGGCGAAATTCGTGATACTGTTCAAGCAATTCGGAATGTGCTCTTTGGCTTAGAACCAAATCCTCAAACTGGGGTTCCTCTAGCTAGTATCCATTCTATGGGTTCACCCTTGGCGCTGTTCAGTCTCCTGAATATCAATGGTAATATCAATGGTGTCAGTACCCATGACCTCACGCCTAAATTAGGTAGACTGCTAGAAAATCTACACGACTTCAAGAAAAAGCCTCTCCATTGGTGTAACTTTGCCCATCCTGGTGATCCCATAGCCTATCCTTTGGAAGGTGTTATACCAATGATGCTGGGTAATAACACTCGCTATTTAAAGACACAAGATGTAATTACAGATCGTGGTAATATTTTTAACTTGCCTTTTAGCCAACAGCTAACCCCCTTACTGTGGGGCGGTGAAGCACATGGTAGCTACTGGGATAATCCCATAGTGGCAAAGAATGTTAGTGAAGTGATTCGGTCAGCAATTTAGCTAAATTTCTATAACTTGCATAATCTTGCTGTGACTGAGTGATAAGTCCATAGAAAAATACCTCCTAGAAGTTGATACTCCCCCTGTCTAACAGGGGGTTTTTGCTTTTTTGCTTTTGTCCTTTTCCGGAAATAGCTAAAACAAGAGTGTATATCAATACATACTGAATTCTCTATACCGAAATCGGGGCATTAAAACTATCAAGCCCCTAATACCAAATCAGATCAAAACCACTCTCAACTAGGTTGAGAGTGGTTTTGTTTAAAAGCGATTTTCATACTCAACGACTGCACGACTATCATTAGATAAATTTGTAGAAGCACGAATACGAAATTCGTCATTTATGCGGTAATTGATACCCCATTGAAATGGGTCATTTGCTGTTAAGATTTTGATGCTTGAAATCGAAAATCTAGAAGAAATATCAACTCCTGCTTCCGCAGCTAATTCTAAAGTTGAATTGCTTCTCCCCGCTTCCGGGTTCTCAGAGATCACAGTGGGAAATAGACGCAATTCACTTAAGCCAAAAGCATTACCAATTTGGTTAAAAGCTCCTTGAAAGTTGTTGAATACAGCTGAACCTGCGATGTTAATCAGACCCAAGGTACTGTCACCACGTCCTTGAGTACCAACAAATCCACCTCCCAACAAGGCGACAATTTCTGTTTCCCCCCGTGCTGGACTACTTTTTAGTTCTAGATTTTCGTTGAGTTTACTAGCAGGGCCTTTAATGCTGGCTTCGACGCGCACAGTCTCTAAACCTGCTAACCCTCCTGTAGTATTGAGCCTGCTGATCTCACTACCTTGAATTCCGTCTAGTACCTTAGCAAATAGACGAATATCTAAATCAGGGTCACGAGGTTGGTTCGCTCGAAAGGTAGCGCTGTGTGTATAACCACTAGCTAGGTTAAATTGGGTGGTAAATAAATTTACACCACCTTTCTGTAGCCGAATAGTACCATTCGGTATTGGCTCACCGAAAGAGCCATTAACTGTAAGGTTACCAGTGGCGACGAAGCTAAGAATGGGTGGACGGGTAATTTGGACATTTTTACCTAACACCATTTCTAAATTATTAAATCTCCCTACTGCACCTCGGATATCAGCTTTATTTTGTTTGTCTGTTTTATTGAGTGATATATCAAGACTGCTGGTAGTAGGTTTAGCTGAGTCCGCAGATTCAGCAAGTAAGACTTGTCCATCAAACAAACTTACCTGACCACCAATAAATGGATTCAGGGCAGAACCAGTAATCTGTAAATTGCCACTAGCACCGCCTTGATACAATCCCTTCAGGTTCATAGCCAGTTGATCGAGGTTTACAGTCAGGGGATTGTTAATAGTCACTTCCTCGTTGTTAAATATGGGAATTTCTCCCATCGCCTCTACCTTACCCCGGCTAAATCTACCCTCAAGTTTCTCTACCAAAATGCGGTCTAAATCAAACTGCACTTTGCCAGTTACACCTCTGACCTTTCCTGGTAGGGACTGGGCGGCAAAAGTGGCATTATTAACAGTAGCAATTCCGACTACTTGGGGTTGTTCTGTTGTCCCGCGTACTGTCAGGTCTACTTCACCTTCGCCTTTCTCAAAGACTACTTGGTTAGTCAACAGGTTTAATACGGCTAATCCCTCATCTTTGATTTTGACATCAAGACTGATTTGGTCACTTTCTGGTGCCACCTCAGCAAATGGTAACTTATAGGGTATGCTGCCGTTGATTGTGACAGGTTCTGGCCCAGCTACTGCAACATTACTACCAAAGTTCAAACGTCCATTGTCATAACTGAAAGAAGCCGTTGCAGATTCCAGTTGCTTCTGATTGATTGTGCCGTCTGTGATTCGCAATTCCCCCTTGGCTTGGGGATTAGCGATACTACCTGCTAAAGCTGCGTTGGCGTTGAGATTACCTGTGACACCAATTGGTAACTTGACAAAATTATTTAGTACCTCAATGGGGAAATTAGCGACTCGCAAATTACCAGTTTGCTCACTACCGCCGATGTTACCTTGAAAGGCGATTAAGCTTTTCTCAGACTCAATCCGTAAAGGTAGTAACTGTAAAATGCCATTGGCAAAACTACCTTCAGCAATTACTCGCTTGGCTTCATAGAAACGGCCGGGTTCGTCTTTTTCTTTTTCTTTACCCCAACTCCAATCTTGACCATGCAATTTAAAGTCTACAGCCAGTCCATTGGCTGTAGCAGTGTCTAGGGAAACTTCCCCGCTAAAACTTCCTTGTAAGTCTGCTAACTCTGGTACGAGAGTAGCATCGCGTCGCTGTTGTTCTTGTTTTGCTAGGAGGGCATCAACTTGATAAAAGCGCTCGATTTGAGTTAAGAGGGGTTGATCTGGTAAACCTTGGGGACTAGTGAGCAAATCGGCAGCCTTGCCGTAGGTTGGTGTTGCCAATCCAGGTGGAATATCTTGTAAGTCAAATACCTGTAGGGTCGTCAACACATCTTGAACTTTACCCTCACTAACACTGAGTTTACCTCGTACTTGCGGGCCTTTGGGCAATTGACTAGCACTACCAGCAAAAGCGTAGCGACTTTGACCTTTGATAAATTCGCTATTTGCCAGTGTGGCTACACCATCACCGTAGCGGAACTGAGCCGCGAAGCGATCGCCTTTCACCCGGCCAATTTGGGGTTTGGCAATTTCTACATTTCCTGATGATGCCAATGTCTGTTGGTTAATTAGCAAATTCCCAGTTAAGTCGCCAGCTAATGCCCCACTACCTAAGCGCGTATTCGCTGGGGGAGTTAAATTCAATACTTGCAAAGGGAAGTTTTCTAAATTCAAAGCCAAATTATCCCCTTGGGCTTGACCTGTGGCGATCGCTTTTTGCCATTGCACCGCGAAGGATTGGGGGCGATTGTTGGCGTCGAGATTCAAGGCTAGGAGGTCACGATCGCCTCTCAAATTTAACTTGACACCATTTCCTTTGACTGCCTGAATAGTTCCAGTTAACACTGGCTCAAAGGCAAAGTCTCTTACCACCAAGTTGCGTAACCTGAGTTGTCCTTGTAAATCTGGCACAGGTAGCCTGCCAGTAATGCGTCCACCAAAATCGGCTTTACCTGCCAGAGTAACCCCATTAGGCAGATTAAACGGCAACTGTTGCAGGTTGTAATCTTGGGCTTGGACGTTGAGATTTAAGTCAGTAATTTCCGGGATGCCGGCTTGTAGGGCATTGGCTGCAATGTAACCACTGGCATTAAAATTGTCGGCAGTGGCACGCTCCACAATCAACCTTTCACCATTCCAAGCGATCGCCGCATTGAGAGGTTGCTGGACTACCGAAATCCCTTGAGAAAACTGAACTTCACCAGCAGCACGCACATCAGCTAATTTAGCTGTTCCTACTTTGCCAGCAACTTGCAGTTTTCCGGCAAAAGCACCCCGTAGTTGCTGATTCAAGCGATTTAATTGCACACCAGTAGCATCTACTACAGCCTGATAACTGCCATTAGCCAGTTGGATATTCGAGGCTGTCACCGTACCACCTGCAAGGTTCAACTTGGCTTGACCAGTGGCTTGGATAGTTTGCGGTTGGAAAGATTCGGCAGACCCGACCACATTAAAATTACCAGCTAAAGCGCCTCCCAACTGTGGGGGTACGGCTGCCAATTGCTGTAAGGGCACGTTATTGACCTTGACTTGCGCCTGATAGCGACCATCAGCCAGTTGAATATTAGTAGCGGCGATCGCCCCACCACCCACTGATAAGCGTCCCGAACCAGTACCACGCAAAGTTTTGAGGCTGAAATTTTCTCTGTCACCGGCGATTTGGAATGTCCCCGCCAAGGGATACTTTAAAACTGCGGGAGATTTGGGCAAAATCCGCCCCAACCGGACACCACTGGCTACCAGTTGAGCTGCAAAGCTTTGGTCTTGCAATTGCAGATTAGAAACTGCCACTGTCCCCCCCGCAATTTGCACAGCAGCCCCTTCAGTGCGAATGCTGGTTAATTGGAATGGGGCGGCGCTACCAGCAAGCAACAGGCGACCGTTGAATTGTGCCCCATCCAAAGAGATATTTTGCAGTTGATTTTGGTCAACAAAAGGTGCTAACTGCACCCCAGAGGCTTGAGCCACGGCTTGCCAAGTTTGATTGGCGTAAGTACCAGACCCCTTGACCACACCACCAGCCAGCTTGAGCGCCACATCACTAAAATTGAGGGTACGATCTGGAGCGATCGCCACTGTGCCACTGGCGGGGTAGGTAGCCTCTGGGGATTGCCACTGGACCACAGTTTGAATGTCTCCAGGAACGCCTGTGATTCGACCTTTACCTGAAACTTTACCGATGCTGAATGCGGGTGTAGTTTCATAAATTTGGGCGATCGCATCCCCAGGAACGTTATTGGCAGTGAAATTAAAATTTAGTTGGGGAGGTTTACCAAGTTTAATTGTGCCTCCACCCACCACCTCACCACCGACTGTAGGTGTGCCTTGAATATCTTTGAAGGTAATTAGAGAATTACTCGTAGATAATTCAAATTTGCTACTGACGCTTTTAAAATCAATTTTGTCAATTTTGGCAGTTTTGGTTGTAGTGACTGAGCCAAGAAGCACTGGTTTAGCAGTGGAGCCAATAACTTGTAAATCAGCTTTAACTTCTCCAGTTGTCGGTAAGGGCAGTTTGACCTTCAGAGTATCCAAGACTGTAGCGACACTCATCGGATTCACACGACCAGTCAAATTAAAGCCTGTTTTTCTATCAATGACGCCTTGAGTTATTAAAGGGATTTTTCCATAGTTGGTAGCAACATTTTCTAGCTTGAGTTCCAGTCCTTGAAACCGGAGATTGCCTTGGGTGTTGCTGAACAGTTGCGGTAAACGAGGAATCTGGAGTGTCACCCCTTGCACATTAGCGCTGCCATATAACAAGGGTTGCTGCTGGGGTATCAGTTGGATTTGTAAGTCACCATTCACTCGACCCGCCTGTAAATTTACAGGTAACTTAATCAACCTGGTAACATCTGCTGCCAGCAAGTCTTGCCCGCGTAGTTGTAAATTGACCGCTAGTGTCTTCACGCGGGCCTCTCCCCGCACTGCCAAATTTCCGCCACTGTTGTCTGCCTGTGCCGCCACATCAAACCCAATCAGTTGGTTATTGTCTCGCAGTTCGGCGGTGCCATTGAGTTGAGAAAAGGCGACGGCAGATGAGGGGGATGTTGCTCCCCCTTCTCCCTGCTGCGGAACCAAAACTAACTTGCCATTCCGCAACCGCAGTTGATCCAAATCAGTTTTAATGGGGCCATCTCCACCTGGTGGCGCTATGGTAGTAGTGATCCAGCGCCCTTGATTATCTTTTTCAATATAAATATCTGGGTTGACTAAAGTCACATCTAGCTTTAATCTACGGTTAAATATTAACTGTAAAGGGTCAAAACCAACTTCTACCGCATCAATAGCCACTCGGTCTGGATCTGTAGAGGTAGCTGGGATAGCTGAGGCGCCAAATTTTACTCCTGTAAGGGAAAAATCTTTCACCCCTCCCAGTTTGACTGGACGGTTGAGTGTACTAGTGAGATTTTTTTCTGCCAATGGCGTTAACTCTTTCTGGACAAAATTCCATAAACGCCAAACACCTAGGGTAACTCCCAGCAGTAAAATTCCACCCAAGACAATGCCACCGCGACTCAACAAAAGTAACCATAAACGTTTGTGGATAGGTATATTCGAGCGATTATCTTGATTGGGAGACCTTATCATTATGCTTTCACCCTTTACTTGGAGAATGTAGCTGGCTGACTGCTAGCATTAACTGCACAGGATTTACTTTGCCTTTACCAGGATACGTCAACTCAAACCAAGTCCCGAATAGCTGAGTTGAGGTATTAATGCTACTCGATACTCACTATGCTCAATCATATTCGCACTGTCAGGAAAATTTAAAATTAGGAAAATTGTGACAGTAACTTTCCTGGAAGTACGTCCTAGAACTTTAATATGAATAGACCTCAAAAAAATCAGGATAGATGATTACACCTATGCGTGTTTTTGTATTGGTTTTTAATGCGCGCACAGAAAATGAAGGGATTCATACAGTGCGTGTGGGAGAGCGTAATAAAATTCTGATGTTCGAGTCAGAAGACGATGCTACCCGCTTTGCCCTAATGTTGGAAGCTCAAGATTTCCCCACTCCTACAGTCGAGGCGATTGATGCTGAGGAAATCAAGGAATTTTGCGAAAGTACTGATTATGACTGGGAATTAGTCTCAGCAAACGGTGATTTAGTTGTGCCGCCAGAAATTAATGTGGAAGAAACCGACTGGCAACCAGACGCTCAAACCCAGGACATTGGTGATAATCAAGCAGTTACAGAAGCTTCAGAGTTACCAGATGCTGAATTAGAAAAAATTCGGCGCAAACTAGAAGGATTATTGTAATTAGTCATTGGTCATTGGTCATTAGTGATTGATTAGTGGTCAACAGGCAATGACCACTAGTAGAGGACAGAAGACAAAGAACAAAGAACAAAGGACAAATGACAGATGACAGATGACAAAGGACAAGGGACAAATTTGCAGGAACGCGGCCATCTCTTAACCGAGCAAGTAAACCCTAGTAGTCTTAATTTAGACCAACTCAGTGCTCTAGAATTGGTGGAATTGTTTAATAACGAAGACCACAAGGCAGTTGCGGCGGTAGCTGCGGCGAAAAGTCAGTTAGCCCAAGCAATTGAATATACAGCAGAATGTTTGCGTCACGGAGGACGACTATTTTATGTAGGTGCGGGGACAAGCGGTAGGTTAGGGGTGTTAGACGCGGCTGAGTGTCCACCTACCTTTTGCACACCCCCAGAGTTGGTACAGGGAATTATTGCTGGTGGTGCTGGCGCACTGGTACGGAGTTCTGAAGATTTAGAAGATCGTGCCCAAGATGGAGAAGCAGCGATCGCTCAACGACATATTACACAATTAGATGTGGTTGTTGGCATTACTGCTGGCGGTACTACGCCTTTTGTCCAAGGTGCCCTCAATGCTGCCCGTCAACGGGGGGCGATGACTGTTTTTATTGCTTGTGTGCCGACTGAACAAGTCAGCTTTGAGGCTGATGTGGACATTCGCCTCTTGACTGGGCCAGAAATTGTTGCTGGTTCAACTCGCCTGAAAGCTGGTACAGCCACGAAACTAGCTTTAAATATTCTTTCTACTGGGGTGATGGTCAAATTAGGCAAAGTTTACGGTAATCGCATGGTAGATGTGGCAGTCACAAATCAAAAGTTACGCGATCGCGCTTTACGCATTTTAGAAGACCTTACAGGTCTAGGTCGAGAAGCCGCTAGTTCATTACTAGAACAAAGTGGCAAGTGGGTAAAGTTAGCCCTGTTAATGCATTGGACTGGTTTGGAAAAAGCAACAGGTGAGCAGATTTTATCCGAACACCAAGGCAATCTCAGGGCTGCTGTTGCCAGTCACAATCACAATAAACAACCTTAAGCACCATCACGCCCCACTTGTGAGACAAGTCAGATGCGTAGTGCGATCGCGCTGCACATACTACGTCTAATTGATAGTTCCTGACAATTTTTCAACATCGGGAAAATTCAGTTGTGACACATTTTTTAACAATAGATTTGATGACTAATAAATTAATCATCAGCAACTATCTAGAGCATTTTTATGTGATTCCCCATCCTCACGAGTGAGGGCATTCAGGGCTTTAGAACCCCGGCCTCTTTAGGAAGTCGGGGTTTTTTAAGAATAAGCTAAAAAACATCTTGATAATTTTGTAAACAAATGTATCAAAAACAAGCATCTCAATCAAATTGAACAATATCAATAAAAAATAAAGGAAAGATAAATCATTTTTGAGATAGAAAATCAGGATTTTCACTGATTAATAACCGGATAAAAAATGCTTAAAATATTACATGAATAAAATCAACACATTTGAATCTTGCATAATATAAATCTCAATTAAGCTTTTAAATATTGGTCAAGGCTGAAAGTTTGCTAACGGAAATTGATGAAAATATTCCTTGAGTAGCAATACTTCTACCCTCCTATATCATCTGTTCTTCTCAGTCTTTACTTAGTATTACTAGCTCACAATTACCCAGAACAAGAGGCAGAAATTCAAATTGATTTGCTAAATCCCAGTTGCAAACATTGAGATACTTGCTAATTACTGTTTATTGTGGGTTCACAAAGAGCTTACCTGTTAACAAAAGGAATTAAAGTATGACCCACCAAGAAGTAACAGTATCAAATAATTTACTGAATGAATTTAAAATTTGTAATCAATTACAATATAATGGTCAGTTAAAAATTAAAAGCTCTAAGGGACAACAATGGACTTTCTATTATCGCCTAGGCCGGATAGTTTGGGCGACAGGCGGGAAACATCCATTCCGGCGCTGGCGTAGACAGATAGCTCAAAATTGCCCCCAGATTGATTTAGATAAGCTGCGGTTTCGTCCAGAAGACGTATCTATTGATTACTGGGACTATCGGCTTTTAGAAATCTTACATAAAAGACAGAAAATTCAACGGGAACAAATTCATGCTATTGTCGAAAGCACCATAGCAGAACTGTTTTTTGACCTAGCTTATGAAGCAGATTTTACCCCTGTAACTTGCGATCGCAACCAAGAAGTTATCCTCAATACTCCCATGAGTTTTACCAGCGCAGACCTTTCTCTCAAGCAGATGCAAGACTCATGGAAGATTTGGTTAGAAGCTGGTTTAGCAAATTTTTCTCCTGACTTAGCACCAGTCATTAGAAAAGCAGAACAACTGCAACAGTTAGTAAGTCCATCTGTTTACAATAACTTTGTCAACCTCATCAACGGCAAATATACCCTGCGAGATTTAGCCGTAAAAATGAAGCAGAGTGTACTCCCAGTTTCTCGTTCGTTACTTCCTTATGTCCTCAAAGGAATTATTGAATTGGTAGAAGTACCTGACTTACCATTGGTAATCAATGAAGTCACAAGCAACTCTACTAATATCCAACCAAATAAACCCAAGACTCCCTTGATCGCTTGCGTAGATGATAGCTCCCAAGTTTGTCAAATTCTAGAAGAAATTATCACTAGCAATGGCATGAGATTTATCAAAATTCAAGATGCTGTACAAGCGCTACCAACTCTCATTCAAGAAAAACCAGACTTGATCTTTTTAGATCTAATTATGCCAGTGGCTAGTGGTTATGAAATCTGCACTCAACTGCGACGAATTTCCAGCTTTGCTAACACACCAGTTATTATCTTAACTGGTAACGATGGACTGTTAGATAGAGTTCGCGCTAAGGTAGTTGGTTCTACAGATTTTCTAGCTAAACCTGTAGTAGCTGATCGAGTCATGAGTATAGTGCGAAAGTATTTACAAACTCCACCTAAACTCAAGAATGTATCCCCCAGCATACCTAATCGTGTATCTAATTTAGAGGTTTGTCATTGATGAAGATTCTGATTTAATTTATGCTCAATAAACTTTGCAGAACCCAGACTTCTTTTAGAAGTCTGGGTTCTGATTGATCATAACTAGTTGAAGATTTTTAGATTATCGGTTATCTCAAAAATAAACCACTGATAAAAAGTATGTATAAATGTATTTCTACGTACTTCTGACGAGGTGATTATATGAATAATGAATCAAAATTAAAACACAGCAAAAGTTGTATTGACTAAATGCTGAAAACAGTTGATATTTGGTTACATTTCACTGAAATTTAATAGGTAACTGTCATGAGTACTGTTTTAGTTGTTGAAGATGGACTGGCTGATATGGAAATTATCAGTAGTTATTTGAAACAGGCAGGTTATTCTGTAATTAGTGCCACAAGTAGTGAAGAAGCTCAAGACAAAATCGACATAACTAAGCCTGATGTAATTTTTCTTGACGTAATTTTACCTGGTAAAAGTGGCTTTGAAATTTGTAGAGAACTTAAAAATAATCCTAATACCAGCAAAATTCCCGTAGTTTTTTGCTCAACAAAACATAGTGATGTTGACAAAATTTGGGGAAACATGTTAGGTGCGGAAGCTTATCTCTCCAAACCAATCAATAAAGAAGAATTAGTAGTAACTTTGAGACGTTTGATTAGTAAATAGAGATTTAATCTCGCTTGATAGTTAAAAAAATAATCAATGACAAGGAATAATAAACTTGGAAATTCTGGAGACTAAGCAAAAATTTTTAAGTTTTAATTTGGGACTTAATGATACAGCCGTCATTGCCTTACAGCACATCACAGAAGTTTTACAAATATCCCTAACAGAAATATGTGGTGTTCCTCAGATGCCTAATTGTGTTTTGGGTATCTATAACTGGCGTGGTGAAATGCTGTGGCTAGTTGATTTAGAGTCCATGCTAGGTTACCCTCCTCTGCTACAAGCCTCAGATTCTCTTGCCAAAATTATGGGGGTTATCCTGGAAATTAATGGGAAATATTTAGGGCTATTAGTGCGGCAATTAATTGATATTGAGTGGCTGGATAACAAGGAAATAAAAGCCCCATCAACGGAATTATTCTATCCAGCTATGACGCCTTTTTTGCAGGGATACTTTATTCATGCTGCTGAAGAGATCATGTTCAATTTGGATGCTATGGCGATTATGCAAGCTCCTCTGTGGGAAATTCACAATTGATAATTGTGCCAATATCATTCTCCCACAGTGAAATAGCCCACAGTAAGGGCATGAAAATATTTATTTCCTAGTAACCGATTTTCTTTGCTCTAGTTTTCCAGCTAGATATTCACAATTATTACTAACAACAAAGTTTGAGGTTCACAAAATGTCAAATATATATGAAAATAGCCAAGAAAATGGGCATCTGATTGCTGATGGAGAACATTTAGAAAACCAGAATGGCAGTATTAATGTCGCCAGTATCCCCAGAGATGAGTTATCTACATTAAATGCGATCGCTCAAGAATTTAAAACTTGGCGACAGCAGTTGCAAGGTATCGTTAATCAGATGCGTCAAGCCTCCGATATCGATACACTATTGAAAGTTACTGTCACACAAGTGAGAAATCAAATTGATGGCGATCGCGTATTGATCTATCGATTTACCTCTCCTGTTGCTGGTACTGTTTTAGCAGAAGCAAAAACTCTTGGTTGGACACCTACTTTAGGTGAAAATATTCCGGGAATTATTTTTGGTTCACATAGTAAACAAGACTATGTAGAACCAATCGCTATTGCAGATATTAATCAGACACAACTAACACCCTATCAAAAGCAACTATTAGAAAAATTCCAAGTAAGAGCCAGCCTCAGCTTACCAATTGTCATAGAGAATAAAGTTTGGGGTTTACTGGTGATGAATACTTGTACTGCATCCCGTCAGTGGCAAGAAGTAGAAATTACCCTCTTATCTCAAATTACAACAGAATTAGCCTATAGATTGCACAGCTTTGAATTCCAAAGAGATTTGCAACAGGGAACATTGGCAAAACAAGCAGTAGCCAAAGTTGTGAGCAAGATTTTACAACTACCAGATATTGATAAAATCTTTCAAACAACGACTCAAGAAATTCGCCAATTACTCAAATGCGATCGCGTAGGTGTCTATCGTTTTCAACCTGACTGGAGTGGTGAGTTTGTCGCCGAATCAGTAGGTAATAATTGGGTAAAAATGGTCACTTCAGATTTTAAAATGGTTTGGGAAGATACCCACCTACAAGAAACGAAGGGAGGACGTTATGCCAAGGGTGAAACCTTTGCGGTGGATGACATTTATCAAGCAGGTCATGCTCAATGTCATATTGATATTTTAGAACAGTTTGAAATGAAAGCTTATATAATTGCACCAATATTTTCTGGTGAGCAATTATGGGGCTTATTGGCAGCTTATCAAAATTCTGGTTCCCGGACATGGCAAACTTGGGAAATTAACTTTTTAACTCAGATTGCTTTGCAATTTGGTGTAGCTATTGCACAAGGAGAATATCTAGAAAAGTTGCGAATACAATCTGAGCAACTAATGCAGATTACCAAACAAGAAAAAGCTTTTAGCAAGATAGTCAACCGCATCCGCCAATCTGTAGATGTGGAAAACGTTTTCAAAATCACTACTCAAGAAGTACGCCAATCACTAGGATGCGATCGCGTCGCTGTTTATCGCTTTAACCCAGATTGGGGTGGTGAGTTTGTCGCTGAATCGGTTAGTCATGGTTGGACAAGATTGGTAGGGCCTGATATTAAAACCGTTTTGGATGATACCTATTTGCAAGAAACTCAAGGCGGGCGGTATGTGAGAGGTGAAAATTTTGTTGTCAATGATATTTATACAATAGGACTTGCTCCCTGCCACATTGAGATTTTAGAGCAGTTTGAAGCTAAAGCTTATATAATTGTGCCGATATTTTTTGGGGAAAAATTGTGGGGCTTACTCGCAGCTTATCAAAATTCCAGCACTCGTGAATGGCAAAGCTGGGAAGTTAACTTTTTATCTCAGATTGGCTTGCAATTTAGCATAGCGAAATCACAGATAGAATATCTAGAACAAGTCAAATTAAAATCTGAAAAACTAGCTCAGATAGCTGAACAAGAAAAAGCTTTTACTAAACTAGTTAACCGTATACGCCAATCTTTAGATGTAGAAGAAATATTCAAAACAGCTACTCAAGAAATTCGGCAACTACTAAGATGCGATCGCGTCGCTGTTTATCGCTTTAATTCAGACTGGGGCGGTGAATTTATCGCCGAGTCAGTAAGTCATATTTGGAGTAAGCTAGTAGGACCTGATATTAAAACTGTTTGGGAAGATACCCACTTACAAGAAACTCAAGGCGGTCGATATGCCAAGGGTGAAAGCTTTGTTGTCAATGACATTTATCAGCTGGGTCTTGCTGAATGTCACATTGACATGTTAGAGCAATTTGAAGCCAGAGCTTATGTAATTGTACCTGTATTTTCTGGGGAAAAACTGTGGGGATTACTCGCAGCTTATCAAAATTCCGGCACTCGTGATTGGGAAGAATCACAAGTTAGCTTGTTAACAAGAATTGGCGATCAGTTGGGGTTAGCACTACAACAAACAGAATATGTCCAACAACTACACGCCCAATCAACCCAGCTAGCCGCAGCAGCAGCACGAGAAAAAGCCGCTAACGAGTTATTGCAACAAAGATCAATCCAACTGTTGACTACCCTCAGACCTGCCCTTAACGGCGACTTAACAGTACGTGCGCCAATTACAGAAGACGAACTAGGCACGATCGCTGATGCTTACAATAATACCCTGCAAGCACTCCGACAAATCGTCATCCAGGTACAAGCCGCCGCCCAGCAAGTCGCCCAAACCTCTAGCAGTAGTAATGCTTCACTCACAGGATTAACTAATCTAGCCCAAGAACAGTCCCAAGAAGTGACTACAGCCTTGGGTGAAATTCAACAGATGGTTGACTCCACACAAGCTGTGGTAGCTAACGCCGAGTTGGTACAAGTGGCGGTACAGCAAGCCAACCAAACCGTTGAATCTGGTGATGCGGCGATGAACCTGACGGTAAAAGCCATTGAAGGGATTCGGGAAACTGTCGCCCAAACTAGCAAAAAGATTAAACGTCTCAGTGAATCTTCGCAAAAAATCTCCAAAGTAGTGAATTTGATCAGTAATTTTGCTACCCAGACAAACGTACTGGCGCTAAACGCCGCCATTGAAGCTACCCGTGCTGGTGAATATGGTAAAGGGTTCGCAGTGGTTGCAGATGAGGTGCGTTCTTTGTCTCGCCAGTCCGCAGCAGCCACTATCGAAATCGAAAAATTAGTCCAGGAGATTCAAGCGGAAACTGGGGAAGTAGCAGTAGCGATGGAAACAGGGATTCAGCAGGTGGTAGAAGGGACAAATCTGGTGGGTGATGCTAGGCAAAATTTAAATGCAATTGTCACTGCAACTGCGGAAATTAGTCAGTTAATCCAAGAGATTACCGTCGCCACTCAAAAACAATTGGTGCAATCTGTAAATGTCACCACAACCATGCAAGATGTCGCCGAAATTTCTCACAAAACTGTTGGTGAATCGCAAGAAATTAGTGAAGTGTTCCAACAGTTATTAGGGATGGCGCAAGAACTATTAGTAACTGCAAGCAAGTTCAAGGTCAACTAATAGTAATTACTGAGCAAATTAACCGAAACTACTTGATGGAGACGCAAAATTTTGCGTCTCTAATTCCTAAACAATTCCTCATGCGTAAATAATATGATTATAGATGAAGAGATTCGCAAACAAGGGTACATCTATTTCCTCGCTGAAGCCCCTGAATTATTAGAAACTATCGAGCAAGAACTATTTAGTTTATCAGAAGATTTTAGTATTTCTAGAGTACATAATTTAATGCGAGCAACTCATACACTTAAAGGAGGAGCCGCTAATGTGGGATTAGAAATAATTAACACGATCGCCCATTCTCTAGAAGATGTTTTTAAAGCTCTGTATAATCCAGATTTAGTTACTGATGACGAATTACAAACTTTCATCCTACAAGCTTATGAGTGCTTACGGCTAGCAATCACCGCAGAACTTACAGGAAGTACTATTGATGGCGAAGAAGTTATCCAGCGAGCTACTTCAGTATTTACACAATTACAAGCAAAACTAGGTGACGCTTTTGGTGCTGATCATCAAATTCCTACTTCTGAGGAATTGGGATTTGATATAGTCCAGTCTATTTTTGAAGTCGGAGTTCAACAACGTTTAGAAAGTATTGCTGAAGCTCTTGGTAATCAAATAAATAATACTGAATTAATTAATTTATTAAGTTCTCAAGCTGAAGTCTTTATTGGTTTAGCAGAATCTTTAAATTTACCCGGATTTGGTGCGATCGCTCAAACAATTCTAGCTGCAATTACAGCTAATCCTCATGCAGCGCGACAAATTGGAGAAGTTGCACTTAGTGATTTACAGCAAGCAAAAACAGCAGTACTAGCAGGCGATCGCATCTCTGGGGGTGAGCCTTCCTTGGAGTTAAAAGCATTATCAATTGTAGATAAAAATGAGGTCGGACATGATTCACACTCGTTAACACAAAATTCTATCAATACATTACTTACAGATGATATTAATAGATTTTATAAATTCTTAACTACAACTGGTAATAATAGAAATCAACCTTTAAAACCCGCCAAAGCCAAGTTTTATTTAAAAGTAATTCGCTACATTTTAGGCTGGTTTAATCACCAGAAGCTAGTACCCAAACAAGATTTGGGTCTAGCTCTACTGATTGATTCTGGAGGTGATCAAGCAGTTAATTATATTGAAACGTGGTTAAGAGATTTTCTATATTTTGTCCAAGAACCAGAAGATAGCCAAAGCTTTTGTATTTATCGCCAAGGTATTACATTAACAATTATTCTCGCCGTTACAAAATTTTACTATGCTAATGCAGATGATGATCATGGTATCCTGATCATCAAAGAACTGCAAAATAGAATTATTCAATTAGCAAAAGCCTACAAAAAAAATCCCCCTGTTACCACCCAAGAGAAAAATTGGATTGACAATCCTAAGTTACAAGAATTACTAGTATTTAAAGAGATAGTTTCTGAGCAACATCCACAAAATAACAATAGCTTACTAGAAACCCTGTGGGGGGAAGAAGCAAATTTAAACTTTACAGATGCAGTTGCTACTAATCAAAGCGATTATGCTGCAAATGATCCGTCATCATTGGCTTCCCCAAAAATTTTAGAAGCCCTGACTGATTCCGTAGCAGAAATAAAGCAGCAACTAGAAGATCAACCACTACCTTCCCAAACGAAAAGTTCTCGGCAAAATTCTTTCGTAAGAGTTGATATAGAAGGACTACAACGCCTCAATTACTTAGCAGGAGAATTGCTAATTTATCAAAAACGGCGGACTTTACATGATGAACAAATCAAAGAAATCATTGAGCAATTAACGCAGCGACTCACTAGACATCAAGCAACTTTAAATAAATTAGGCGATTTACCACTGCAAATCCCCCACATGGGATTACACAAAGCACAAAATTTTGCAGCCGTGAAATTTGATGCTTTAGAAATGGATGTTTATACAGAATTCCATATGACTTTGCATGAAGCTGTAGAAGAAACGCTACAACTTCAAGAAACCACAGAATCCCTAGAATTGCTGCTGACACAAGCTACTCAAATTGCTGATAAAAAACAGAATTTAATTTTGAATATCATAGATAATTTAGTAGAAGCACGAATGTTACCCTTGGGAAATATCCTCAATCGCTTCTCCCAGATGGTGACAAAGCTGGGTAAAATTTATGCTAAACGTGCGGAATTGAAGTTAACTGGTACTGAAGTACTAGTAGACAAAGCGATCGCAGAAAAGCTTTATGAACCCTTATTACATCTAGTACGTAATGCTTTTGACCACGGTATTGAAACTCCACAAGTACGCCGAGAACTGGGTAAACCAGAACAAGGTTTAATCGAAATTTGTGCTTATCACCAAGGTAGTCAAACTATTATTGAAGTCCGTGATGATGGTCAAGGGTTAAATTTTGATATCATCCGCCAAAAAGCCATTGAACTTAATCTAATCGCCGCCAATGATGAGGCTAGAAGCTATTTTTCTCACCCCACAGAATCAGAACTTTTAGATTTGATGTTTTCAGCCGGATTTTCCACTGTTCACAAAGTCAGTGAAATTTCTGGACGTGGTATGGGCTTAGATATTGTCCGTTCTCAGTTACAGTCACTCAACGGTTCTATTTCAGTCCAATCATCACCCAAGCAAGGAACAAAATTTTTACTTAAAATACCTTTTTCTATGACTACAGATAAATTAATGCTAGTCCAAGCAGGTGGTATTGTTTATGCCTTGCTGTTGGACAATATCGAAAAAATCTTGATTCCTACTACCCAACAAATCAAAGAATTTGAAGGTAAAAAAGTCTTACATTGGCACGCACAGCAAGCTGAAAGTATGATAGTTCTTCGTCAACTGTCAGAAATAATGTCTTACAACGGCTCATTTATTGGTGCTGCTACATTACAAAATCCAGCCACTATCTCTGATGCAGGAATCATGAGAAATCCTGTGCTTTTACTGTGTAGAAATCAAGAAATTTTTGGTTTAGAAGTTGACCAAATTATCGGTGAACAAGAACTAGTAATCAGACCTTTGGGGAATAGTATTGCTCCCCCAAAATATATCTATGGTTGTAGTAGTTTAGCCAATGGTACCCTAATTTTAGTGATTGATGCCGCTCTGTTGTTAGAGTCTGGTGAAATGCAAGCAAATATTGAAATCATGAATCTACCAAATGCTGAATCTATGCAATTACTCTCTCTATCTACTGCGATAAAGACGAAAGCAACACAACTAAATCAGTTACTCTCACCAAATAACAAATCACCAAAAGTTGTTTTGATAGTAGATGATGCTATTAGTCTTCGCCAAACTTTATCTTTGACTCTGCAAAAATCTGGCTATCAAGTATTACAAGCACAAAATGGTGTTGAAGCTCTAGAGCAGTTGCAGTTACATCCAGAAATTCAAGTCGTAATTTCTGATCTAGAAATGCCACGAATGAATGGATTTGAACTTTTATCTAATATTCGCCAAAATCCCGATTTAGCAAATTTACCTGTGGTTATTCTCACCTCTCGCAGTGCGGAAAAACATCGTCAACTAGCCCAAGAATTAGGTGCAAATGCTTATTTAACTAAACCTTATTTAGAAGATAACTTTATCTCTACAATTGGCAATTTTACTAACATGAGTGGGAACAATTTAGCTAATTTAGTTGAGAGCCATTAAATTGCAATTAAAGCTCGCAGTAAAGACTTTAGCCCTTGTTTTCTAAGTACTAAGGTGCTTACTACGAACTTCACAAAAATTTTGTCATGAACTACGCTTTATACTTTGCAGTCTTGAAATAAATGTTTTGAGAAATGCCAGCCATTTTTATCGTTTCAAATTTTCATTAATAAACACTCAGCTTTGAATCAGAACTAAACCAAGGTAATCACAGTAACTTCTGGCGGACAAAATAAACGCCCTGGTCGATAAGTTCCTAAGCCTCGATTGACGTATAGCTGATTCTCAGCCACATGGTGAAATCCTTGTGCCCATTCCCAATATCGCACAACTTTAGAAGGGTTTCCTAGTAAAAATGAAGCCCAACGGCGCCATTTAATCGGTAGTTTTTTCAGGAGTTTTTTATAATGGAACACCAAAGGACCAAGCCCTGGCAATACAATGTGACCACCGTGGGTATGACCAGATAACTGTAAATCGACTCGCCATTTTTGCAATATCATGGCAGTGTCGGGGTTATGGGATAAAACAATCCGGGGTGTAGTGGAGTCTAATTGATTGAGAATTGGCGCAGGATAGAATTCTCGTGACCAATAATCAGCTAGTCCTACTAATGGCAATTCTTTGCCTAGGGGATAAGCGATTTCATTCCAAAGAACGTGGACTCCAATACTAGTAAATGCATCCGTCACTTCTGTTTGAGAATGGCTTAATTGGATATCGTGATTCCCCAGTACCGCATAAACACCATAACGACTTTCTAAATGTTTGAGTCTCCGCACTAATTGGTGAATGGGAGTAGGATCATCAGTGACATAATCACCTGTTAATAGTACTAAATCAGGTTCGGCTTCATTACTCAGTGCGATCGCCTGTTCTAACATTGCTTCCGATAAGCGCACACCATCATAATGAAAATCTGATAGCTGCACCAGTGTTGTCCCTCGTAAAGATGCAGGCAAGTCTGCAATCTTAACCTCTATTTTATCTACTCTTAAATGTCCCGTAAATAACCAGTGCATAGCTTAACAGACACTCCTCATAGCAGCGCTTACAGCTTACCAAAAATCAAAATCTATCTTGCATAATTGCCATAACTTCTGTCAGAAAATCTCAATAAGATTGATAAATAGTTTTTAATCTTGATGCTCAACTACTCGCTTTGTAGGGTGAACACGGTAACTTCTGGCGGACAAAATAAACGTCCTGGCAGATAAGTTCCCAAGCCACGATTGACATATAGTTGATTATTGCCAATCCGATGCCAACCCTGTGCCCATTCCCAATGACGTACTACAGAGTAATCACGCCGCAGACATGGAATCCGGCGGCGGACTTTTTTAGGTATTCCTCGGACTATCTTTCTGTAATAAAATGCTGCTGGGCCGATTCCTGGAATCACGATTTGACCACCGTGAGTATGACCAGACAGTTGCAAATCCACTCGCCATGTTTGTAATATCTCTGCTGTATCAGGATTGTGGGATAAAACAATGCGGGGGGTGGTCGGGTCTAGTTGATTCATCACTGGGGCGGGATTAAATGCTGGTGAATAAAAATCAGCTAGTCCTACTAATGGCAATTCTTTTCCCAGTGGATAGGCGATTTCATTCCACAAGACGTGAACCCCAATTTTGTTGAAGGCTGTAGTAATTTCGGCTTTTGAGTGTTTATAGCGGATATCGTGGTTTCCCAATATGGCATAAATGCCAGCACGACTTTGGAGATGTTGCAGACGTAGCGCCAGCTTGTGAATCGGTTCCGGGCTGGTGGTTACGTAGTCACCTGTCAAGAGAACTAAATCGGGGTTAGCTTGGTTGCTAACTGCGATCGCTTGTTCTAACATGTCTTCTGACAATCGCAAACCATCGTAATGAAAATCTGACATCTGCACTAGCTTCTGACCTTGTAGATGTGCAGGCAAGTCTGCAATCTTAACCGTCAATTTTTGTGTGCTTAACGGTCCAGATAACAACCAGTGCATAAGACATTCAACGGCTCTTGATTATAGCGTCTATAGCCTAACGAAAAATCCTCCTTTTGCCTGTGGCGATCGCCGTAACTTCTTCAAAAGTTCATGAAGTTTGCTAGCTTTTGTATGTATTTATACTTGTTAATTGCTAAAAACCTCTCATTCTGAATGGTAACGATAAAAAAAACACGGTTTTACCTAGTAAATATACATAATCTACAGTTGTATTTTACCCCTACACATGTTCTAATAACTACTCAAACACTTAATTTACAAGATCAGCTATGAGTGAAAACTCTTTTTTTGATGAGTCTACAGAAAATTCTCAGGTTAAGGCTACGATAGTTGCTAAATACTTTTGGGCATGGGCTAAGGTTATCATTCCGCAGGCAAAGAAACGAGGTGCAAAAATTGCGTATATTGATTTATTTTCTGAACCAGGGCGCTATAAGGATGGTTCTAAATCTACACCATTACTTATCTTAGAACGTGCTATTGCTGATCCAGATATGAGCAGAATGTTAGTAACTATTTTTAATGATAAAGACTTAAACAATATTCAATCACTGCAACTGGTAATCAACTCTCTACCTGGTATAAACAACTTGAGTAACAAACCAGTAATCTTAAACAAGGAGGTTGGAGAAGAAATCATCCAGGCATTTGAAAAAATTAAGTTAGTCCCTACACTATTTTTTATAGACCCTTGGGGTTACAAAGGATTATCGATTCGACTTATTGGCTCAGTCATAATGAATTGGGGATGTGACTGCTTATTTTTCTTTAACTACAACCGTATTAACATGGGGTTAAATAACACTGCCGTCAAGGAACACATGAATTCGCTTTTTGGACAAGAACGAGCAAATAGTCTTCAAGAACAGTTGCAACCCTTACAACCTTTTGAGCGTGAGTTAACTATCGTAGAGGCTATTTGCCAAGCACTAAAAGAAATAGGTGGTAATTACTCTCTGCCATTCAGGTTTAAAAACTCAAAAGGTAATCGTACTAGTCATCATCTTATTTTTGTATCTAAAAATGTGCTGGGATATTCAATCATGAAAGAGATTATGGCAAAAGAAAGTTCTGGTACAGAACAAGGTGTACCATCTTTTGAATATAACTCAGCCACGATGATTCAGCCTCTATTATTTGAGCTTTCACGCCCACTGGATGAGCTAGAAAATATGTTAATGGATGAGTTTGCTGGTCAGAATATGAAAATGATAGAGGTTTACGAGCAACATCATATTGGTAAACGTTATATCAAGAAAAACTACAAAGATGTACTTTTGAAGCTAGAGGCTCAAGGAAAAATCACAGCATATCCTTCTAGTCGAAGAAAAAACACCTTTGGAGACGATGTCAGGATTAATTTTCCACCAAAGCAGTAAGATTTAAATTCTCTTTCTTTGATTTATTAATAGCTGCAATAGTAATGCTTCCCCATTTTTTAATGTGTTTGTCCCATGCTTCTGGCATTTCATCCCATATTTGACCATCAAGCAATCTACCAGAAGCTTTTGGGTGGATTCCGCCCCATTGCTTGAAGAAAAAGGCTACATCAGATGAATTTGTTTGATGTTTAATATCGCGCACCCATTCGGCTTGCATTACACGGTGTCGGTGTCCCGATTCGCCACCAACGATTACCCAGTTAATACCTGTTAAATTGAGCTTTAATGAACCTAAAAGTGGTTCACATGACAAAAATCGCACTTTTGCAGGAACCTGCCTCAGGTAGTCAACACGTTGAATATAGTTCTGATTCTCGACAGACACACCCATCCAAATATTCTCATGCCAATTAAGTTGAGGAGCTAGCTCAAGTAAACGTTCGTGCCGCTTGGTCAGTATTTGATAGATATGCCAAGGAGTTTGACGAATTACACTAAAAACTTCCTGAAGGAAGGAAATAGGCACATCCTCATGAAACAGATCACTCATGGAATTAACGAAGATGCGGCTCGGCTTGCGCCAGTGTAATGGTTCTTGCAATCGTTCTGGATGTAAAGTTAGATCAAATCCATTTGGGAAATTCTTAGCGAAACGTTTGGTGAGTGCTTCTGCATAACAATGTGTGCAACCTGGACTCACTTTGTTGCATCCAGTGGTTGGGTTCCAGGTTTTGTCAGTCCACTCTATACCTGTATTAATGCTAGCCATATACCGAGTTTACCAATAGAACCACCGATTTTTCCTTTGATGTCACACTATCAATATAGTTCATTTATACTAATTTATATAAATTAAAATTATCTCATAAGATTCAGCTTGCTATGATCGAACTACTGATATGCCTCTAAATGTATTTAGAGTAATAATTGACCAAAATACTACCACAAAATTATCTCTAATTTAATATAAATGTACTAATCCTAAGCTCATATTTTAGGGAGAGCCACACTATGACATCTGACGCCATAAAAGAGACAATCTCCCAGAATGTAGAATCTTGGGACTGGGAAAACCCTCCTATGCCTCCCACTGACTTGATTTTTGATGATGGAGAACCCTTGGAGAGTAATCGCCACCGCATTGCGATGAATGTCCTGATCCGGTCGTTAGAACAAGCTTGGGCTGACCGTAACGACTTCTTTACGGGTGGCAATATGTTTATTTACTACAATAGCCCTCAGGTTCGTAACAAAGACTTCCGTGGACCTGATTTCTTTGTAGTGCTGGATGTTGATGGCAATACCTCTAGGCAAGGCTGGGTAGTGTGGAATGAAGGTGGTCGTTACCCAGATGTAATTGTAGAATTAATGTCCCCTTCGACGGCTATAGTTGACAAGACAATTAAAAAAGATATCTATGAAAGGGTTTTCCGCACACGGGATTACTTTATTTTTGACCCTTTTGAAGCAGCTTCTTTGCAAGGATGGCGGTTAGATGCTAACCTGCGTTATCAACCCATAGCAGCAAATGAAGAGGGGTGGCTGTGGAGCGAAACTTTAGGCTTTTGGTTGGGAACATGGCAAGGAAACATAGACAGAGAAACAGCTGTGTAGCTGCGGTTTTACGATCGCTCTGGCAATCTGGTGCTATTACCAGAAGAAGCAGCTGTAGCTAAAGCTGAACAAGAACACCAGAAAGTAGATCGCCTGACCGCACAATTACGTGTATTAGGAATAGATCCAGAAGCATGAAAGTACTAAGCCAGTTGGATTTTTTTGCTAATTACTATGCATCCAGCTACTAAAAAAAAAGCGACTTCAGCCAACAAAAATGCCGCAATTGATGTTATGCCCATTTGCTGACTCAGAATTGACACCACGGTAGTTGCAGCAGCACTACCGCCAAAATATAACCCAGTACTTAAGCCGGCTTGATGGGGAGGAACTTTACCCAAAGCAAAGGGAATCATGCTCACAAAAACTAGGCCAAAACTAATACCGAAGGCAAGTATAAAACCGACGACTAAAATGTCATAATCGTTTAATAATGCTAGTCCCATTAAGCCCGTCATTGCTCCTAAACCAAGTGTAATTGCTTTGTTAGCACCTAATTGAGCAGTCCATTCTCCCAAGGGAATTGAGGCGATCGCGGACACTAGCAGTATACCTGAAGTAATAAATTCTAGTGTGATACTAGGTAGTTGAGTTTGTAATTCTTGAGGGAATACCGACATTAATAAATTTACTTCTAACCCAGCGCCCAAACCGACAATAAAAATCAAAATTAGCAATATTGGCGGAGTGGTGCTTGGTATATCTTGATCAATGCTCGCAGGATTAAAGGCGTGATTGGGGATTGATGACTGTAAAATATATGCTGCCATAACTAAGGCGATCGCTCCTAGAAGAAAAGTCACAGGAGCACCGACTCTACTAAGAAATGTATTTAACAATGGGCCTATTGCTCCGACTAAGCCAAACACAAACACCAGCACAGCATTAGCTTGAGGTAACTCCGTTACAGGTGTAAACTGCATTAACATGGCGATCGCCGGCCCACGAAAGATCATCATTGCTATCACCCAAACAGTCATCAGCACAGGTATTACCCAACGCATAACACCTTCTAAATTCTGTGCTATTAACAACGAGACAGCCACAAAAATCAAACTTGCTAACGTAACCCCAACACTAATCACAGGTAAGCGATTACCCGAACGCTGCTGGATGCGATCGGAAAGTCCCCCTATCAAAGGTTCCATAAAAGTGGCAATTAGCCCTTGGATGATCCCCAAACCACCTACTAGGTCTGCCAATTCCAGCTTTTGTAAAATTTTTGGCTGATACAGTCCGAATGCCATCCAACTGAAGATCATCGCTACCAGTAAAGTGGCTAATCCCCAAACTTGTCGCCATAGAATTTCTGGGCGGGAATTGAAAGATTTAACCATAATTTTGTCTTAATTTCTTGTGTGGGTGGTGTGATTGTAGGACAAATCTCAACCACAAAATTGCATTATAAGTAGCATAATTCTACAGTTACACAGAAGTATTTCGATGAAGATTTTCAGACTAATCTTTATCGATAAATCTAAAATATGGCGATTGTCTGCTCAGTTTTGATAAACAATCAGGCTCATCTAAATTGATGTAGATTATATTAGCGATAATCTAGGTATTATTCTTCACATAAACTTTCCATCACCACAATATTTCAATAGAGAGATATTCTGCTTATGGAGCAATTGCGGGAGTTTATTTTATAACTTCCATAGGTAAAATATCTTACCTAAGAAAGAGCGAGATTAAAATTAATTTAAAAAATGGTTGTGACAGATCACAACCATCTTACCAAGGGTAGCCACTTGTGTGGGTAAGTTTCCCAACACGAGCAGAGTAGAATGAGGGTTGGAGAGGGATTTAACCAGTAAATCTATGCTTCTCCTACCTTCATTGCTGCTAAGATAGCCTTCTGGCTGACATCTTGGTAAACCGCATGTAAATATTTCATCACCACTTCAGCAGAAGTTAAATTGACTAAATTTTCCTCTTCCTTCCCTAGAGAAATCGCTCCCAATGTATCTAATACTGTCTCGCTGCCTGATGGTGCAATCACTACCAAGGAAGACTCTAGTGGTTCATTATATTGCCAGAAGAAAGAATCTATTTTAATTGCATTTTGATTATGGGCAATTGACTGTTGAAGATCAGGTGTTTCATTAGGAGCAACTTCACTTCTCGCACCATGTAACTGGCGGAGATCACTGAGAATTTGCTCTTTGGTACGTCCGCGTAATTGAAACAGTACAAAGGGGTCTTCGCTGAAGCGATCGCCTAATTGATAGTATACTGCACCAATATGTTTACAAGGATTTGCCTTATCAGGACAGGAGCATTTACTGTGAACATCAGCTAGAGTGAAAGGAAATAACGAAAGCCCATTTGTTGTAAAAACTTCTTCTATATTTTGTGGCATTTCTCCTGCTAATAACTTGGCAGCAAAAATAGCTCTTTGGGACATGGTTTCAATTGCATAAACCCATTGTTCATCACTAAATGGTTCCAAGGACAAAGAAACTTTATAAGGTTCTGCTTCACTACCTTGTACCCTAGCTAATACTTTTGCACCTTTAAACTCGATGCTCAGAACATTGCCCTGGCGAGCATAGTTTCTCGCACGTTCCAAACGCTTTTTAAAGCGATAGGCATCTAACAAATCTAGCCACCGTTGTGACCACCATTCACGACTTGCTTGTAGGGTGTAATTAGTCATAGCATTTAAAAATTTTTTCTACTCAGTATCTTCTTCAATTACTGCATTACGGTCAAGTAACAATAAGTTACGGAGTTGGTCTGTATCTAGTTCAGTTAACCACTCCTCACCAGCACCTACGACTTGTTCTGCCAATTGTTTCTTACTTTCAATCATGTCATGAATTTTCTCTTCTAAGGTACCAGTGCAGACAAATTTGTGTACTTGTACATTCCGGGTTTGACCAATCCGAAATACTCGGTCTGTGGCTTGATTCTCTACGGCTGGATTCCACCATCTATCAAAGTGGAAAACATGATTTGCCCGCGTTAAATTTAGACCTACGCCACCAGCTTTTAGAGAAAGAATCATAATTGGTGGCCCTTGGGGGTCATGTTGAAACCGATCAATCATTTCCTCACGTTGTTTTTTACTAGTGCCACCATACAAAAACAATATTTCTCGCCCTAGTTGTTTTTCCAAATGGGGTTTAAGTAACTTACCCCACTCAGCGAATTGAGTGAATATTAAAGCGCGTCCTGCCTTAGCAATGCCGTAGGCGTCACCTTCTGCTAACACCTCCTCTAACATTTCATCTAGTCGCTGAAGTTTGGCTGAATGATGTTTTTCTAATGTGGACTCTTTTAAATATTGTGCGGGATGGTTACAAATTTGTTTGAGTTTGACTAATAAACCTAAAATCATGCCTCGGCGTTGCAAGCCTGTGGCAGCATCAATCTCAGATAAAGATGCTTCTACTACTTTTTGATAAAGTGCAGCTTGATCAGTAGTCAGTCCACAAAATACCGTCATTTCCTGCTTTTCTGGCAAGTCTTGAATAATATCACGGTCTGTTTTTAAACGCCGCAAAATAAAAGGCTGGACTAAAGAGCGCAATTGGCTCAAAGAAGCTGTATCACCATATTTCTCAATGGGCATGGCAAAGCGACGCTGGAAAAATTGCCGATTACCTAAATATCCTGGATTGAGAAAATCTAAGATAGACCACAGTTCTTGGAGTCTATTTTCTACTGGTGTCCCAGTCAAGGCTACACGAAAATTTGACTCTAATTGTCGTACCGCCTGTGACTGCTTCGCTTCGGAGTTTTTCACATTTTGGGCTTCATCTAAAACAATTGCCTGCCAAGTAATGCCTTGCAACAATTTGATATCTCGGTGAATTAGTGAGTAACTGGTGATCACTAAATCATGCTTTTTCACTGCTTCTATAAATGCCTTACCTTTAGGGCGTTTATCACCGTGATATTGTAAAACTTTCAGGTTGGGGGCAAATTTCTTAACTTCCCTTTCCCAGTTACCTAAAACAGAAGTGGGACAAACTAGGAGTGTGGGATTTTCTAGTGCATCTTGTTCTTTGAGGTGCAGTAAAAAGGCGATAAATTGTATGGTTTTACCCAATCCCATATCATCTGCCAGACAAGCACCCAAACCCCAACGTTCCAGAAATGCCAGCCAAGCAGCACCTCGTTCTTGATAAGGTCGCAACTGTCCTTGAAAACCTTTTGGTGTCGGCAAAGGTGCTAAAGCTTGATTATTTGTCAGTGCGCCAATTAACTCTTCCAATGCCCCCGAAGCTGCAAAACTCACTACAGGTAATTTTTCAATTACCTGAGTGTCACCGCTACTGAGACGCAAAGCATCTTCTAAAGACAGGGCCATTTGCTCTTTGCGGGAGGTAAAAAAGGCTTGAGCTGTTTTAATATCTTGGGGTCGTAACTCTACCCACTCGCCGTTAATTTCTACCAAAGGGCTATTCAATGCTACCAAACGATCAAACTCAGCTTTAGAGATTGTTTGCCCACCAATTGCCAATTGCCACTGAAAATTCAGCAAGCTTTGTAAGCCTAAGCGTCCCTGCTTTTGCTTTGGTGTTTCGGCAGATATTTTCAAACCTAAACGGTTTGCCCATCCCTCACGGTTTGACAAACTAGGAGGCAGAATCACTCCCAAACCGCTATCTTCAAATCGCCAAGTTACAGACTTAATAAACTCGTAAGCCTGCATGGGGTTGAGGTTACAAGATTGAGGATATTCAGTTTCTAAACTTGCTGCGATCGCCGGATACAATCGAGAAGCTAACCCCAAACCTCGCAAGAAGGTTTCTTGTGGTTGATCAATTGTGCGATTTTGATATACCAGTTGCTCAACTGGGTATTGCCACACAGTTGCAGCATCTACTAAAAACTCTGGATTATTTGCAGCCTGGAGATAATAAGCTAATGTCCAATCTGTTTGTTCAGACTCTGGTGGACGCAACTGAAAACAAGTACGAAATTGAGTTTTATAAGTCAGTTGGTATTGCAAGGGCATCATCCAAGCTTTTAGTGCCGCCTGTAGTCGTTCCATGCCTACGGGATCTGCACTGACTGTAGGAGATTCACCAGTTAAAGCTTGCAACCACTGCCGCACCGCAGCTGGTAGAGATGTCATCATCCTAGTTTCCAATGGGGATTGGGAACCTACCATACTTCGCACTTGGGCATCTATCGTATTGTTGAGAAATTCTAAGAGTAATTCTTGGGGTGGTAAGGGGAAATCTACTGCCAGATGATGGGGTGGGGAATTCTCCCTCTCTCCCTGATCAGTGCGGCAAGCCAATGGCATTAATTGGGAAAATTTTTCTAACCTTGTGCTATCGACAGCACTGTCTAAGAGTACTTGCCACTTAGCAACCATAGAACCATCTGGTTGTCGTTGGATTGTTGGGAGAAACTTACACCGGGAGATTAAGTCTAAACCCCAACGAGCAACCTGCGACCAAAACCGTAAATCTCCTCCCAAAAATGCATCTTCTCCGTTCACGGCACTCAAGGGCAGAGAAGAGAGAAATGCAAAAGCTGTGGCTGGATGAAGACAAAAACCTGCAATTTTCCACGGTTGCAGGTATTGGAGAGCATCAGTTTCTAGAGAAGCAGAATGTACAGGGGAAATGTCTGTTCCGGCTTCACTGTTTTCTAAAATATGAGTTGGTAAAGCAATGATTTGGGAGTGTATTGGTAAAGTGATCTCGCTAGCACTGGCGCTTTTACGTGTTAGTTTGTGCGAAGCATCTCCCCTTTTGGAGGCTTGTCCAACACTTAACGCCACTGGAGATTGCTGAGTTAAGTTAGGGATTTTCATGTTTTGTGAACATAACCACTCATGCAACTCTATTGCCGTCATTGCCAATGGGTGTGATGGTATATCTGCCAAGGCATGAGAATCGATATTAACCTGTGAAGAACGCCAAGTTTCTCCCCAAATAAATAAGCAACTATTTTGCTTCCTTACTAACCAACTACCGTGTAAAATTGCCATTTGCTAACTACTTAGATTGCTTTCAAACTAGAATATTTAATTTCGTGTTTTTCTAGGGTATACAGTGATTTTTTTATATTCTCCAGTATTTAATTTTATAGTACACAACCAACATAACTATTACTAGTAATAGATTTGGCCCAGTTTAAATTATAAAAAATACAAGAGAAAATTATATTGATGCCTCAATAGGTAGTAGTGAGAGCATAAATGAGTGTTGTTCAATATTTCAGAGAAAAGTTATCCTCAACGTTAACCCCTGTTTGAGACAGCATTTGTGGCTTACTGTTTGAGTCATGCTGTCTTGATAGTCAGAGCAGTTGACACTACACACAAGTTTTAAGAGTGATCAGCAACTAGCCAACATTTCTGAGTTTTGTAACCATATTTGCAATGCTGTCTTTATTGTACAACCTGAATTGCAGGATGATGGCGTTTTCTACCTAGGTGAGGTACAGGACGAAATAATTAACCGCTTCTGTGGTGAAGTGGTTCCTCCTCCAGAGCGTTCCCTTTGTTGAGAAAATCCAGATGCAGATAGGGATTGCCAATCCAAAATCCCTTCGGTTGCGGTAGTCCTCCAGGTGCTCATTCCTCTCTACGAGACGCTACCGCTAACAACTGGGGCTATCTTACAGCCTTAAAAATTGGCTTTTATCCCATCGCCATAAGGATATGCAGCTATTTTGTCTTCAGCAAATGCCGCAGGTTGTTGATATTATGGCAGGCGATCGCTTGCAAATCTGAGCACTCTCACAGTTTGCTTATAAGTGACAACACGTAAGTAAAAGTAAGTAAGAGTACGAAAATCTTAATTAATTATAAAGTCTATATAGGCTAAAACCTTTGCAGCTAGAACATAGTAGTTAATTACCACCGAGGTAATATTTGTGTAATCTTTTAGAAATAGTGGCAGCGATCGCCCACCAAACTTTTCCGTAAATACCCTGATTTTTTAATTCCTCAGCTAGATAAATTCCGCAAAAACACTGTTCCGCATATTTGCGGTTGTGACCGAAACTGCAATCATCCAGTTCATTAGGGTAAATTTATGACCAACTCTGCAATGACGGTCATTCGCATCAATCTGGAGAAGGCAAAAGAGGTAGCTCTGACATGGGAGCGAGCTTCTTACAATGAACTTAGTGCCTATTGTTTGCAGATTTTAGGAGAGATAGGTTGCTCTAGCACCGAACTTCCAGAAAACTTGCAAAGTCGTGAGCAACAGCTAAATTTCATCGCAGGTTTTGCATCTTATGCTTTTGGGGAGGTACTCAATGTCCAAACAATTGGTTAAGGAGACTTGTAATCAGCCAGAACGGGTAAAAGAGGTAAGTTTACCCGCAACTGATCAGGACTTATTGAATTTAATGCAAAAATTCTCAGGATTTGAAGTCCCCACCAATGTTGTGATGCAAGCTATGGCGATCGCTACTTACGACTGTGCATCCGCTTGCCGCTACGCAGATAACTATCTGAATATTCTTAAGAATAAGAAGTATCGCAAAAAATTACTGTTGCTAGAATCTGCACCTGAGTTTTGCATTAATCAGAGATACGTAGATGTTCCGAATTAGTGGTACATCAAGTTATCCCAATTCAAAATTCGTCTTTAAAAGTTGAGCCAATGCTCGACTAAGGTTTCCCGGCTTGTAGCAAGTAGCGTTCCTAGGTTGGGAAACCTCTCCGCGAATCGAAACATTAGAAAAACAATATTTATCAAACTTCTCGAACATTAGAAGTTTCCCAGCAATGAGGAATTGCTTTGGTGAAGCAGTAAGAGAAGTTGTTTGAGTTTTGACACACTTTAATTTTATTATTTAATTGCTTCAATGCTTTTCAGGCGGTTAGCTAGCCCCTGAAGTTGTATGTTTGAATCCAAGACAACCCCGTGGTCAGCTACCTTGTTTTTGGCTTGGTGAGAAATTCGGGGTAGTATGATATTTAACTGAAGTTTGTTGTTTTTTTACAAGATCGCGTATTTTCTGTTCAAACCTGCTTTTATTATTTAGTGCGCCATTTTTATGGCTAACACCATTGAAATGTCAGCCTTACTCAAATTAGTTGAGTAACTATTGTTACACTCATTCCAGTGCCTGTTAGAGCTAGGTAGTTAAACAATACATAGAAGTGCAGAGTTAATGACTTAGTGTAGTCTTTAACCGACACACTCAGAATATCTCTATGTACCTCTGTACGCTGTTGAAGTTTCCTACCCAGAGTAAACACAGGAAGAGAAAGGAGAGATTTCCCCAACTGACTTTGGACTGCTACCTATACCTCATTGCGCCTAAATGGTGGAGATAGCTTGTTAGTGAGGGTGTGACCCAAAAACAAACTATATCCATGTATGAATTGAGATGAAAAAACTCACTCCAGCAAAAAGCTGTAAGTGCAATAGCGATCGCGTGTGACCTTAAACTTACTCTCACAGAAAAGGAATAAATTATGCCTGTTACACCCACCTATCCTGGTGTTTACATTGAGGAGATTCCCAGTGGTGTTCGTACCATAGTTGGGGTAGCAACCTCAATTACTGCCTTTATTGGTACAGCCAGCAAAGGACGTGTCAACTACCCAGTCAGAATCCAAAGCTTTGGTGACTTTGAAAGGCAATTTGGCGGTTTGTGGATTAAAAGCGCCTTAGGCTATGCTGTTCAGCAATACTTCCTCAACGGTGGAACGGATGCACTGATTATTCGTGTTGCTAGTAGTGATGCTACGCCAGCAACAGCTAGTGTCGGGGGGCTAAATCTCACAGCCACTAGTCCAGGGAAATGGATTAACGAGACATACAAAGCTAAGGTTACTTATCCTAGCTTTGGCCCCGATGCCGACAACAATAAGGTATTTAATCTAGAAATTACACAACAAATTAATCCGGGTGAAGACCCCATACTTGTTGAATCATTTCGCAATCTTTCCACAGATCCAGATTCACCAAGGTATGTAAAAAAGGTAATAGAAGAAGATTCGACTCTGATAGATATCACTGGAAATGTTCCCGAAAATCGCCCCGCAGCTACAGAAGCCGTATTTAATGCTGGAACTGACGGTGCTAATAACCCCAGCTATACAGATTACGTAGGCCAAGAAGGGTCAAAGACTGGTTTATATGCCTTAGAAAAGGCAGACCTGTTTAACTTGCTTTGTATCCCTCCAAATACCCGTGAACCAGGGAATAATGTTGCTGATGATGCAGGACAAGCTTTACTCACAGCAGCTCTGGCTTACTGCAAGAAACGCCGAGCAATATTGATTATTGACCCCCCAACTAAGTGGGATAGTACAGCTAAAGTTGTTGAAGACTTAACTAGCAACAGCAACAGCATTATCAACCAATACCGAGATGAAAATGCAGTTATCTACTTCCCACGCATCAAAGCACCGGATCTACTCAGGGAAAACCGTTTAGAAGAATTTCCGCCTTGTGGTGTGGCTGCGGGGATCATGGCGCGGACTGATGCAAATCGTGGTGTTTGGAAAGCACCAGCCGGAATCGAAGCCACCCTCTCTGGAGTCAGACAGCTTTCTTACCAACTCACTGATGGCGAAAATGGTCAGATAAACCCCTTGGGTGTCAACTGTTTGCGTTCATTCCCGGTGTATGGAAATGTGGTTTGGGGCGCAAGAACCCTCGAAGGCGCTGATCAGCTAGCCTCAGAATGGAAATATTTGCCCGTGCGTCGTCTAACTTTGTTCATGCAAGAAAGCCTATATCGCGGTACACAGTGGGTAGTATTTGAACCCAACGACGAACCTTTGTGGTCGCAAATTCGTTTGAATGTCGGTGCTTTTATGAACAATTTGTTCCGCCAAGGAGCTTTCCAAGGTAAAACACCTAGAGAAGCCTATTTTGTCAAGTGCGATAGTGAAACAACTACGCAAAACGATATTAATCTTGGTATCGTTAATATCGTCGTTGGCTTTGCACCCCTAAAACCTGCTGAGTTTGTGATTATCAAATTCCAGCAGATTGCTGGTCAGATTGCTACTTAATAGGTCGTATACAGTTACACATTTGTCAACAGTCAATCATGTCATTTTGTACGGCTCTACAGGAGTAAAGTAAATTTATGCCTCAACCTCAATTTGTTGTTAACGCACAACGTTTCGACCCCTATAAAAACTTCAAATTCCGTGTGAAGTGGGATGGTAAATATGTCGCTGGGATCAGCAAAGTCGGTGCCCTCAAACGCACCACAGAACCAGTTCCGCATCGTGAAGGCGGCGACCCCAGCAGCACTCGCTATTCTCCAGGACAAACTAAGTATGAACCCATTACCTTAGAACGTGGCGTTACCCACGATAAGGAATTTGAACAATGGGCAAATAAAGTCTGGAACTATGGTTCTGGTTTAGGTGCAGAAGTATCTCTCAAAGACTTTCGTAAAGACATCATCATTGAATTGATGAACGAAGCGGGACAGGTTGCCATCAGCTACAAAGTTTTCCGTTGTTGGGTATCAGAATTTCAAGCTTTACCTGACTTGGATGCTAATGCTAATGCTGTGGCAATTCAAACAATTAAATTGCAAAACGAAGGTTGGGAACGTGATTATGATGTGACTGAACCAACAGAACCAAGTTTCTTAGAACCAACTTAAAAATTAAGGCAGAGGGCAGAGGGCATGGGGCATGGGGCATTGGGCAACCACAAGTTTTGCCATTGTCTCCCTTCCCTCATCTCCCTTCCCTTGTCCTTGATTAAGCCTGCCTTCTGCCTCCTGCATAGCTGCCTTTTTGAAAATTATGCGTTCTTTGACTGGTTATCAAATTTTACAAATGTGGGAAATTGGTCAGACTCAACATCCCATTGATCGGGCGCTGACTTTCCTTTCTTTTGCTTACCCAGAGAAATCAGCGGATGAGTTGGCTGCTTTGAGTATTGGGCAACGAGATGCATATCTTTTAACTCTGAGAGAACTTACTTTTGGTTCTAAATTGGAAAGTTATGCTGAGTGTCCTAAATGTGGTGAACGCCTAGAATTTACTTTGAATGTGTCAGATATTCGAGTTGTAGATGCACTCTCAACATTACAACGGGAATACACTTTAACATCTGGTGAATATCAATTGCAGTTTCGCTTACCTAACAGCAAAGATTTGGCGGCTGTGGTTGGTTATCAAGATTTAAACGCAGTTCGTAATTTAATCGGACAGCGCTGTGTGCTGCAAACTCAACGTGAAGGAATTGAGATTAATTATAGTGAATTACCTGCTAATGTCATTATCCATTTAGCACAATCTATGGCTGAATATGACTCGCAAGCAGAAATTTTATTAAATCTTATTTGTCCGGCGTGTAGTCATTCTTGGCAAGTTTTATTTGATATCGTCGCCTTTTTCTGGAGTGAACTGAATACTCAAGCTAAACGCTTACTGAGGGAAGTTCATACACTAGCCCGATATTACGGTTGGAGCGAAAAAGATATTTTATCTATGAGTGCAAACCGACGAAACTTCTATTTAGACTTAGTAAGCTGATTTTTCACAATCATTATTAGGCGCGGATATGTCTGCTGATTTTCTCACCACACTAGCTGCACGGACATTGGGTTTAACACCAGTAATTCAACCTGCGATCGCTTCGTTATTTGCTCCTCAATCTCCAATCGGTAGCGACTATTTAGAAGAATGCAGAGGGGTAGAAAACTTTGATATCCATGATGACAATTCTTTCACAGCAAATTCTTCATCTCTTTCATCTCCTCTCGTCTCCTCTGGTAATTCTTTAGGAGCAATATCGAGATTGCCTTATAGTCAAATATTAGTGGCTATACCTGATACTGAATTAGGTCAACAAGAACAAGTCAATAGATCGTTATCTTCCCCAACTAATTATCAGCCAGTACCCATACAATCCATCCCTGAAACTGTGGTTAGTCCACCGCAACCACTGCTAAATTCGGTAACTTCAAAACAGCAATCAGATAACCAAGAAAATCCGAGTAATTCAGAGGTAGATGACGTTACTAAAAGACTGGCATCATCACAGATAGTTGATTCAGAAATTGAGCCAGTTACACCTCAACCATTATCGGCTCAAAATGCTATGTCTAACGACAAAACGCACAGCATCTACACACAATCTATGGATCTACTTCATCAAACTGAGGATGGGGAACTGGGTAATGCTAACTCGCAGGCGAATGTGCCATTAGTAGAACCACTAACAAATAATATTAATTTAAAACTAAGTATAGATAGCCAAAGTGCTATAGCAAATCCAGATACACAATTATCATTCACCCATAAACAGTCTAATATGATACCGCCGCCAGCTATACCGGATCAAATTCAGCGACAAGTAGATGCGGCGACACCGTTACCTTCTCAATCTCTAACTTCGCCAAATTTACCTTGGGAACGTTCTGAGTCTGTCACACCAAGAGTCGAACCTTTAATAAATCAGATAGATTTACAACCGCAAGCACCAAATCAACAGCATTTTGATTCTCAATCACAGGAATTTCCCAATAGTAAAGAAACAGAAATATTCACCTCTACTATGGAGGTTTTGCAGCCGGAATCAACAGCGTCACCGCCATCTATTGTTCCTATAAATGCTGTAACGCCTGTAGTCTCACCGCTAGAGAATCAACAGCCCTTTGTTTCCCCACGCCAAGAGAATTTAGGAACTGCACAAATCACCCCTACAGTAGAATCTTCGCAGTCAAGAATATCAGCGCCTTCTGTATTTTCACCGTTAGAGAATCAACAGCCCTTTGTTTCCCAACCACAAGAGAATTCAGGAAACTCAGGAATCATTCCTACAGTAGAATCTTCGCAGTCGCAAGTGTCGGCGATTCCTGTAGTCTCACCGCTAGAGAATCAGCAGACTTTTGTTTCCCCACGCCAAGAGAATTCAGGAACTGTACAAATCACTCGTACACGGGTGGATAGTATTGCAACCAACTCTGCTTTCCAAACTTTAGAATCCCAGACGGTACAACGTACAACCGACAACACATCATCCAGCCAGCGCCAGATAGCACAACAAACTTCCCAGGTGAGTGCAGCTATCCCCAGACTTACGACTGTTGCAGCAGAACAGCAATTTTCTCAACAACCACAAGCCAACCGGACTGTATCAACTCCTACTGTGGTGACTTCCTTGGTGGATAAACGTAGATTTGGTAGTGCGGAATCTTCTCAAGCTTGGGAATTTCCAGCCAGATTACCATCGGAAAATTTTACACATGAAAACACGCCAAAAATCAAGCCATTGGTTGTCATGTCGCAACAGCGATCGCCTGATTTAGAAAATGAAACTCAGTTGAACAATAAGCGGGAAACATCTCCAGTATTACCACTGACTGTACAAGTAACAATTGGACGAATTGAAGTGCGTTCTAGTCCCACGCCAACAGCACCCAAAGCCAACAATAAATCGACTCCCCGTCAACCGTCTGTTTCTTTACAAGACTACTTAAAGCAACGCCAAGGAGGTAAACCATGAGTAACTCTGTGGCGATCGCGGCTGTAACTGCAACAATGCGTAACTTAATTGCCCAAGCGATCGCTGAGGAATTAGGGAGTGGTGTGGTAACAACCCAACCACCAGATAAAGCACGAGAAAATAGCGATAACGGCAATCAAATTAATATTTTTCTTTATCAAGTTCTCCCAAATGCTGCTTTGCGAAATCGGGATTTACCACCACGAGTCAAACCAGGGGAAATTGGACAAGCGCCACTAGCATTAAATCTTTACTATCTGCTAACTGCTTACGGTAAAGATAATGATGATGTTTTGGGTCATCGCTTATTAGGTAAAGCCATGCAAGTATTACACGATTACCCAGTGTTAGACCCAGCATTAATTAAGAATACTCTTGGTGAAAGTGACTTACAAAATCAAATCGAAAAAGTCCGCCTGACCCTGCAACCCATGTCTGTAGAAGATATCTCAAAGTTGTGGACTACCTTTCAAACTCAATACCGGATTTCCGCCGCCTATGAAGCTTCGGTGGTGTTGATTGACAGTGGTTTAAGAGTCAAATCACCGTTACCAGTATTGACGCGGGGGCCTGGAGATTACGGCGTATTCGCTCAACCAGACCTAATTCCCCCCTTCCCCACCTTGGAAACCTTGCAAATACCCAACCAACAACCAAGCGCCCGTTTAGGTGAGACGATTACCCTAGAAGGTCATCATTTGGATAGCGAGGATGGTAGGGCGATCGCATTCTTGCAGAATCCCAGATTGTCAAACCCGATTGAAATTGAAATTCAGCAACAAACAAAATATAAGGAAATCACATTTCAGTTACCAAACCAGCCAGCCGATATACCAGCCGGATTTTACACAATCAAAGTCAAATTATTACGGAATGGCAAAGAGCAGATCACCAACACCTTGCCCTTGAGTGTAGCACCACAACTGCAAGATATTACCTTGAGCGATCGCACTCTCAATCTCAGCTTTACTCCGCAGGTATGGCGAGAACAGAGTGTAGCTTTATTATTGAGCGATCGCCAAATTTTACCCCAGTTAGATGCAGACGCTTCCGAATTACCAGAAAAAACTAATACGCTGGTATTTGACTTGACAAAAATTCCTGTAGGTGATTACTTTGTCCGCCTGCGTATTGATGGCGTAGACAGCTTGTTAATCGACCGTTCTGTGAAACCGCCCGTCTTTGATCCCAGACAAAAGGTAACACTGTCATGAACGACATGGAACGTTGGCAAACAGCAAATGAGCAATACCTTTCAGCCGCGATCAAATGGCTGCGTCTGCGGTTACAACAAACAGCCCATCTAGAAAAAGTTTCACCAGCAGAAATCGCCCACGCCAAAGCTGCGATGGAAGCAGCAGAAAATATCCAAAAACCCCCGGCTTTGGTGCTACTTTCTCAAAGGTTTGGACTCACCCAGTTTGAACAAACTCTGTTGCTATTATGTGCAGCAATGGAACTAGATACCCGTATTGCTAACCTTTGCGCCCAAGCACAAGACGACTTCAATCGCCCTTACCCCACCTTTGCTTTAGCTTTTGCTTGCTTGGACGAACCAGCTTGGGATGCGCTTTCACCAGAAAGACCCCTGCGTTACTGGCGATTAATTGAGATTAATCAACCTGCTGCTCAACCCTTAACTACGAGTGCATTGCGGGCAGACGAACGCATAGTTAATCATATCAAAGGATTAACCTACCTTGATGACCGTTTAGCGCCGCTATTAGTACCCCTAGAAACATCTGCTATTGAAATTGAATTGCCACCCTCCCAGCAAAAGTTAGCAGCATCGATAATTCAGCAACTTAATCATCCTACCTATTGGCGATCGCCTCCTGTCATTCAATTATTGGGAGCAGATTCTCTCAGCAAACAACTGATAGCGCAACAAACATCAGCAGAACTAGGTTTACATCTCTACCGCTTACCTGTAGAACTGCTACCATCCCAAGCTAGTGAATTAGAAATTTTTGCCCGACTTTGGCATCGAGAAACGTTACTACTGCCCATCGCCCTTTATCTTGATGCTAACGAAATTGAAGGTGCATCCCCAACTCCAGGACTAGCGTCACCACTGCACCGCTTTCTTGCTCGTAGCGACAGCCTTGTGTTCCTTGATACCCACGAACCCAGGCAAAGATTGGGTAGAACCAACATCAATATAGATATAGCCAAACCCACCACCCCTGAACAATTAACAGCTTGGAAATCATTGCTAGGAGAAGCAGCCAATGGCACACCCCAATTACTTGCAGGTCAATTTAACCTCAACTCAGTTACTATTGAGCAGATTGCTCGACAAGTAAAAGTTGATACAACAAATACTGTTAACCACAATTCCCTTTGGGATGCTTGCTTAAACATTACCCATCCCCGTTTGGAAAACTTAGCGCAACGAATAGATGCTAAAGCCACTTGGGATGACATTGTTTTACCCAAGGAAGAAACTCACTTATTACATCAAATTGCCGATCAAGTGCGATCGCGTCATCAAGTATACGAAGAGTGGGGATTTCATCAACGCATGAACCGAGGCATGGGTATCAGTGCTTTATTTGCCGGGGAAAGCGGTGTTGGTAAAACAATGGGGGCTGAGGTAATTGCCAATGCCTTGCGTTTGAATCTATACCGTATAGACTTATCAACGGTGGTGAGTAAGTACATTGGCGAAACCGAGAAGAATCTACGTAGACTATTTGATGCAGCCGAAGACGGCGGGGCAATTTTATTTTTTGACGAAGCCGACGCTTTATTTGGCAAGCGTAGTGAAGTAAAAGATAGTCACGACCGTTACGCCAATATTGAAATTAACTATTTATTACAACGTATAGAAGCCTACCGAGGTTTAGCTATCCTAGCTACTAATATGAAAAGTTCCTTAGATGTTGCTTTTATGCGGCGGCTAAGGTTTATTGTTAACTTCCCCTTTCCGAGTGCTAAAGAACGCAAACTGATTTGGCAAAAAGCATTTCCCGCAGCCACACCAATTGAGAATTTAGATTTTAACCGCCTGAGTCAATTTAATTTAGCCGGGGGTAGCATTCATAACATTGTTTTAAATGCGGCGTTTATGGCAGCTAATGCCGGAACTGCGGTGACAATGGCGATCGTACTTGCAGCAGTGCGGATGGAGTATAGAAAATTAGAGCGATCGATTAATGAAGCCGATTTTCGCACTTCAGAACCAACAGGAGCAACTATATAAAACGACAAATCTCAATGCCCAATGCCCAATGCCCAATGCCCCATACTTATGAATATAAATTTACATATTGAACAGTTAATTTTAGATGGATTGGATGTACCCCGTAGCCAGCGAGAATTATTAAAAGCAACAGTAGAAGCAGAACTGGCAAAATTGCTGACAACTGAAGGATTACCTGCAAATTGGCAGCCGGATATATCAATTCCACCGATTGAAGTGTTACCTACAAGCCATCCCAGCCAAATGGGACAACAAATTGCTCAAGCTATTTATGGAGAAATGAATTTATGAAAGGTCGGCAAATTGGTCGGGTTAATCAGCAATCAAAGGGTGAGACTCCTCTGGTGGGTGGGATTTTACAGCGTGCGGCAGTTCGTTCTGTTGCGGATCAGGAAGTGGAGGCGGGAACGTCGAGGGAGTCGCGGTTTCAGCATGATTTTAGTCAGATGCCGATTCGGAGGGGTTTGCCAATTATTCAGGCAAAGCTGAAAATTGGTGCTGTGGGGGATAAGTACGAACAAGAAGCTGACCGAGTGGCACAAGAAGTGGTGAGTCGGATCAATGCGCCTGCTTCCGCCCAGTCAACTCAAGGGCAGTCAGTACAGCGTCAGGGACAACCACAGAATCAAGGACAACCAGACGAAGAACTTCAGGCGAAACCGAGTATTTCTGATCTACAGCGATCGCCATTATTCCCAGAAGTGCAGCGAGAAGCTAAGTCAACTCTACAGAGTGGGGAAGCTTCAACAGATTTGGAATCTGCCATTAACAGCGCTAGGGGCAGTGGACAGCCTTTAGAAGCAGGTCTACAACGGTCAATCGGGCAGGCGATAGGGGCAGATTTTAGTGGGGTGAGGGTGCATACGGATGCTCAATCTGACCAGTTGAATCGGTCGATTCAGGCCAAGGCGTTTACAACAGGGCAAGATGTGTTCTTTCGGCAAGGGGCCTATGATCCCGGAAGTCGCGGGGGACAGGAGTTGATTGCCCATGAGTTGACCCATGTGATGCAACAGAATGGGGGGACGGTGCAGCGATTTCCAGCGATGAAAGCAGAAACCACACCAACTCAAGATAATGATTTGGAAGATGATCTTCCCGACTTCAATGCACCAATAGAGCCAGAGGCGGACATCCGCACAGAGGGTTATACAGGAATTGTGCAGCGTGTGGGAGATGTTGTTGGAGCCGCCATAGTTTTCCCTAGCTACGCCGATATCGTTGGGAATGCAACGATCCGTCAAGAGGTAAACAATGATTGGCAGGCAACTTTAAACGCAACGACAGTAAATAGCCGACGCGAACAGGGTTTCTGGATTAGGTGGAATTCCGGGACGGGAAATTACTCTGTAACGGGTAGAGTGGTCGCCCCTGCGGTAGGCAATGCTCAAGGTGCAACGATTAATCTGCCAGCAAAACCTGCTGATGCTGGTGCTGAATACACTGTGGCCTCTTTCCACACCCATACACCAACCAAATATCGAAATGTAGGCAGAGCTGTAGGGCCATCTGGTGCTGATATTAATGCTGATACAGGTGATAACGTCGCTGGAGTTGTTTATGATTACGCTGATGCTGGCGGCGGCAATATTCCAGCAAGGCATCCATTGAGAGCACCAGCCCACTTGTACCATTCAGGGCCCAACCGCCGCGTATAAACTCTAATTGTGTGGCTAGAGCACAAGGAGAAAGCAGATGATTACCCAAGATCAAGCAATTGAAATTGCGAAACAGGAGATCCAAGGTAAGGTAGAACCACAGCAGGATGCTCCAATCAAGGTGGAGTTGAAGGATAATCGCTATATTGTAGTATTTGAGCACATCAACCCACCAGGAACTCGTGGCCCTGACTACGATGCCAAAGTTACCATTGATGGGAACTCTGGAAAAGTTTTAGAAATTCTGGGAGGATCTTAGATAAATTAGTGCGATCGCTCCCTCAATTTACCCCAGGGATGCGATCGCGGATCTTGTAGGGTGGGCAAATGCACATGATTCCTGATGAAATTGTCAAATTCTCAGAATTTGCCCACCTACCCCTCTATTCGCCTACTCGACTTCTAAATCTCGAAAATCTACTGCGAGCACCTAATTTTGTAGCGACTGTCTTAAAGGGCAAGCGATCGCTTTATTTGTGGAGATTTGTGAAGGTGAGCACCGATATGGCAATTATTTAAATTCCTACCATTTGGCATACAGATAGTTATTCAGATCATAAATAATCACATCCGATTCATCTGTAATACGTTTTATCTCATATAAATACTGTCACTCTAATCGAACAATTGCCGAAATATAAACTTCATTGTCATTAATTAAATTTTTACCAAGTTCACTTAATTTATCTGTCAAACCAGAATAGAGCCATGCTACTACATGAGTATCAAGATAAATCAATATTAACCTCCTGATCCCAACTGATATTAACTAAATCATCTGGGTTTCCTTGAATAACATTAGGTTTAAAAGTCAAATTTTTCAGCTTATCTTTCTGTTCTATGGTAACAATTTTTAACAACTTGCCATTTTTGTTAATTTCTATTGGGATACCTGTTTCTAGTACCTCATCCAGTAGATGCTCAATATTATTACTCAATTCCGTTAGTGTAACCTTTTTCATGGCGTTCCTTAAAGATTCACATTGTTTCATGAGTTTAGATATCATAACAAAAATTATTACCGTACCGGGAAGCAAGTAAGAGACTGTCACAATAATGTCTCAAAGTTGCTACTTTTGTAGATTTAGTGCGATCGCCTGAAAAGTCAAATTGAAAAAATATGTAGGCGCAGCCCACCGCAGGCATTGCTTTCTTCCTCCATGCTCACCTAAAATGCGTAGAAGCTCTGCTTCTTGTCATCAGACATCGCACCTGTGTACTTGATCGCAGTGCGACAAAGTTTGGAGTACCTCTTGCTCTGTCAGCATATTTTTTAGTGCGATCGCTCTTGTAGGGACTTTAAGCGATCGCCACCATACTCCAAACTATAAAGCTAAAACTACGGGACATGATATAAATCAATTAATTTAGACCTTTTCTTCTTAAAACAGGAATGAAAACTTATGCTTTCTATTTTGTCATCAACTTTAGAAGCTTTGATATTTCTATTTATTGGAGCCTTCGTCATCGGATTTTTTACCTATGGTTTTGCTAATAAATCATCTGAACAAGACAAAGGTTAAGCAGCAATTTCAAATAGGTGGAGACGCTCCCTGTGAACGTCTCCACAATTTTCAATTTAAGTTACTTTCACAATATAGAAGTTTCATCGCTTACCACTTCACTTTTAACATCTACCGGAAGGCTAGTATTTGTAGTTGTTGATAGTATATTTTGTGCTTTTGCTGGTGGTAGTGCTTTTAATTCAATTCCTAATAATTCTTGAATTTGAAATTTTGCCCAATCTGGCAGCACTCCTAATGGTTTCAGCACTAGATTTAACAATTGGTTCACTAGGTCATCTGGTGATTTGACACCAGTTTCTGCCCAAATGCGAAAGGCGCGACCGCTTTGGTAGCCAACACTCCAAAACCAAATCATAAAAGCCGCCACCAACAGCGCTAGAAAAAAGAATAGTTGTAATGTTTGCTGCACCAACTCCCACAACTTATCTAAACCTCTTTTCAAAGTCAAGGCTGTCTCTTTATCAGCGAGATTCTGCCATAATTCTGTGGCTTGATTTTGGATGGGATTCATAACTGCTTTTCTCCATTGTCAATAATTTAGTTATAAGCTCGGAGCAAATTTTTCTGTTTCTTGAATTTAGTGATTAGTGATCAACTACTTACATCAGGATCACTGGTAATTTCTGGCGGATTTTTAATGTTGCCTAGACTAAAACTGAGCCTTTTTGGTGCTATTCATCACTAAATTTAATTCTAAATGGCAATTTTGACATCGGAATGCATTTTTTCTGAAATATTTTGTAGCAGGTAGCAAAAGATAGTTTTACAAATAAAGGTGATAATTTATACTAATATAAAATTAATTTTTAAAATTAGCTTTATTATTACATTTTATGCATACGTAAGTATAAGTAAGTTTGCTTATACTTATTTGTTAACTATAGTTACATATCTGGAAAAATTCTTTACAAAATTGGTCTAATTGTCAGGGAAACGGTATCTTATTTCACAAGGACAATTTTAGCCCTGAAAAAGTGAGTGTAGCAATAATCAACTTGATTTTCCGAAACTAGATATTTACAGTTGTAGCTATAAGTCTGCTATTGTGTGTATCGGTGAAGCAGCAGTTATCAGTAATCGATGCCAGGGTTTTGCCTATGTCTGTCTTTGTTGACTTTCCGCGTGTGTTTAAAGGTGCAATTGTCGCCCTTGATAATTTATCAAACACAATAGTCAGTACAGTTGCCTTTCAGTACAATCCAGAAAAACTAACGCGCACATTAAATATAAGGGCGGATAACAACGATCAAAATGCGAGAACAGAAGCTTTACGTTTACAGGGGGCACCAACGGAGACTATAAATTTTAGTGAAGTAGAAATTGACGCTACCGACCAACTGGAAAAAGACGATCAAAGTATCAAAGATTATGGAATTTATCCCCAACTTTCGGCGCTGGAAGTACTAGTTTATCCTAAAAGCCTTCAGGTGAAAAGGAAGATGGACAATGCTCGTCAGGGTAATGTAGAAATTGTACCTTTCGAGGCTCCTTTAACTTTGTTGGTTTGGGGAGAAAATCGGGTTGTGCCTGGAAGATTGACGGATTTAACTATTGATGAAACGGCTTTTGATGTCAAACTTAATCCCATCCGGGCTAAGATTCAGTTTGGTTTTCGCGTTCTCAGTTATGATGATTTGCCTTGGGATCAGCGCGGTGCCAAACTGTTCTTGAAATACCACGAGAAGAAAGAGCAATTGGCTAATTTATCTAGTGGTGGCGATCGCACACAAATTACTGGGGTGAATGTTAGCCGGACTTTATCTGAGTTATAGCAAGAGGTAATAGGTTTTTATCCATAATTTAGGATTGCTATATGTTTGACCCAACTAGTCGTTATTACAACTTAAAAACATTACAATTGACGACTGCTGATGGTCGGAAAATTGCGTTTAAAGAACGGCGATTTTTGCCTCAAGGTGAGGATTTGCCATTGTTGGTAGAGGTGACGATTAAAAATAGCGATCGCCTAGATTTAATTGCAGCTCGTACCTTAGGAGTAGCAGAGCAATTTTGGCAAATATGCGATGCTAATAATGCCATGAAACCAGCAGAACTAACTGCTGAACCAGGCCAAAGAATTCGCGTGCCATTACCTCGTACTTAAGGAGGTAATTATGGCATTAAGCATTAACCTAACTTTGTTAATTGGGCAGAATACTCCTAGACCTGCTCCTAATTGGTTGGTTGAAGCAATCAATACTATAGAAATCATGCAAAGCGTTGCAGGCAGATCGGTTTTTCAAATTAGCTTTGCAGTAGGTCGTTCTAGTAATGACCAAGGTAATGAGCAATTGCTTTCCAGTAAATTAATTGATGCTTTTAACCGAGTCATTGTCTCTGTCACAATCAATGCCATGCCAAAAGTGTTGATGGATGGAATAATTACCCGCCAAGAATTTTCACCTAGCAATGAACCTGGTGAATCTCTCTTGACTATTACTGGTGAAGATGTCAGCGTGATGATGGACTTGGAAGAAAAATCTATTGAACATCCAGGTCTTGCAGAACAGGATATCGTTAACCAAATTATCTCTAGTTACTCTAAGTATGGTCTAGTTCCTCAAGTCATTAACCCGCCAGTTACAGATCGTCCTACGACCAATGAACGCACACCTGTACAACAAGGAACCGATCTGGAATACATTAAATATTTGGCAGAACGCTATGCCTACCTGTTTTACATTATTCCCGGGCCAACATCGGGGAAAAATACTGCTTATTGGGGGCCACCGCAACTAAACGCAGCACCGCAAAGAGCATTGACAGTCAACATGGGTTCCTACACCAACGTTGATACAATTAATCTTCAGATGAATGCTCTGGCTCCTGCAAGTGTAACTGGAAGCGTCCAAGACCGAAAAACTAATCAAATTCAACCAACACAGGCTAACAATAGTACTCGCCTCAATTTATCAGCTCAACCAGCGCTGCAAAATCAAAGCGCGATCCGCAAAACCCAATTTCGGGAAACTGGAAGATTGCAATTACAAGCCGGTTCTCGTGCGCAAGCAATGCTAAATCGGTCTGTAGATCAGGTAATTACAGTTAACGGTGAAGTGGATACTTTGCGTTATGGCGATATTTTAAACTTTGGCAAAGTCGTCGAATTGCGGGGTGTGGGTTACTCCTACGATGGTCGTTATTACATTAATTCTGTAACTCATATATTCGGGGGAGGAGAGTATAAGCAACGTTTTTCACTCAGCCGCGAGGGGTTGGGGACAACAATTATGCGAGTGGGGACTGTGTGAAGAAGAAGGCAGATAAAAAATTCAAAATTCAAAATTCAAAATTAAGAAATCTTCTTTACTATTGACTGTTGACTATTGACTATTGACTATTGACTATTCCTGGGGAGTAACCTAAATATGCCAACTTATTATGGTAAATATCGAGGTAAAGTTACTAATACTAAAGACCCTTTACATTTAGGGCGAGTTCAAGTTCAAGTACCAGCAATTTTTGGTGAAGGTCGTCAAAGTTGGGCGATGCCTGCAACACCTTATGCAGGACAAGATATCGGCTTTTTTACTGTCCCACCTGTAGGCTCAAATGTTTGGGTGGAATTCGAGGGAGGCGACCCAGATTATTCCATTTGGAGTGGTTGCTTTTGGGGTGAAAACGAACTACCACAAGCTGCTAGGGTGGCTGAACCAGATAAAGTACAGGTTTTGAAAACTAATGGTATTACATTTACTTGGAATAATTTAGATAATAAAGGTTTGACAATTGAGGTAAAAGATCCTGTAGTTAGTAGACCTCTAAAAATGGTTTTTAATCCTCAAGGAATTGAAATCAACAATAATAATGAACTGACTATCAAAATTACAGAAAATATCATTGAATTAAAAAATCGGGCTACTTCTGTTGTTACTCTCACATCTGATAGTATTCAACTCAAAGAAGGCTCTGTAGAAGTCAATCTTACCAACAGTCAGATTGAATTAAAGAGTCCACCTGGAGATATTAAATTAACAGCAGCTACGGGTATTGAATTAAGTAACTCTCCAGCCAGTACAAAGCTGACACCGGCAAGTATCGAGTTAAGTATTGGTGCAGCCAGTATCAAAATGTCTCCCGCTACAGTTAATGTCAACAATGGTGCATTGGAGGTGATTTAATGCCAGGTTTTTTACTCAATCTCAGTAGTACAGTTTTGTGTGCCCACGCTGGACAAGCTAAACCCTCTGTTCCCAATGTGCGGGTGAGGGCAATGGGTTTACCAACAGCCACCCAAGGGCCTCCTTATATCATTGCCGGTTGCGTCAATCCCCCACCACCAGTCAATGTTGGCCCATGTATTCTTGGCAACTGGGTTGTGGCTGCTCTCCGTGTCAAGTCGATGGGAATGCCCGTGCTGTTGATGGATAGTCAAGCCATCTGTGTGCCTACGGGTACACCTTTAACAGTAATACTGACTCAAATGCGGGTAAAGGCAATGTGATTTGTTCAAAGTCAAGAGTCAAGGGTCAAGAGTCAAGGGTTCAAGACTTGTTAGTTATTTCTCCTCTGCCCCATGCCCAATGCCCAATGCCCCATGCCCAATGCCCAATGCCCAATGCCCAATGCCCAATGCCCAATGCCCAATGCCCCATGCCCAATGCCCAATGCCCAATGCCCAATGCCCAATGCCCTTTAACTAATTATGGAAATCGCTTATCCCTTTCGCATTGATGGACGTGGACGTGTAGCTGATGCTACGGAAAATGACCATATTCGGCAGATGATTGAACAGGTGTTATTTACTATTCCTGGCGAACGAGTCAATCGTCCAGATTTTGGCTGTGGTTTGCAGCAACTTATCTTTGCACCTAACAGTACGGAACTGGCTGCGGCTACGGAATTCATTGTCAAAGGCGCTTTAGAACAATGGCTAGGCGATGTGATTCAGGTAGAGGCGTTGCGGGTGGAAGCTATCGATTCCAAGTTAGAAATTACTATTAGGTTCTTGGTACGTCGGACTCAAGAAAGGCAAATTGGACTGTTCTCGCGTGAGGTATGAGATGGTCACTTCCCCAAATCAAGTTTTCAAACATAAAGCTGGTAGCGAACAACGAAGGGCGATAGTCCGAAATCAAAAAGGCCTCAATGGCATTGATTATATAGAGTTGGCAAAAGACCGCAAAACACTGCTAGTGTATTTTATCCACAACCTCCCTGGACAAGAGGATGGTGTACCAGGAAATTCACCCTCTTTGACTGAGGAAAATGTGGAGATTACAGGCGGTGTTAGCATCAAGGATATTTCTGCAATATCTGTCAGTAGTTTTGCCAATGTCTTGACTTTGAGAGTCAATACTACAGGCGATAATTTTTCGACTTATAAACTGAGTCTGGTAGACAGCACCGACCAATCTAAGCAAATTCAGGGCTTTGATCCGCAATTGTCGGTAGTAGAATTTTCTTTTCGGGTTGATAGCTTAAGTGAATTTGATTGTCAGCCTATTGTTGAATCAACTCAACAGAGGACAACTCCACCAATTATTGACTACCTAGCTAAGGATTATGCAAGTTTCCGACAGTTAATGTTAGACCGCATGACTGTGACTATACCCCAATGGCAAGAGCGTAACTCTTCTGATATTGGCATTATGCTAGTAGAGTTACTCGCCTATACTGCTGACCGCCTCAGTTATTTTCAAGATGCGATCGCCACGGAAGCTTATTTAGGTACAGCTAGGCGCAGAGTTTCGATTCGTCGTCATGCAAGGCTGTTGGATTATCCCATGCACGATGGTTGCAATGCCCGCGCCTGGTTGACTATGGAAGTGAACGATCAAGGGAATGGTAATAAGTTGCTAGGGCCTGACATGAACACAAATCGCCCAGGAACCCGATTTTATACGAGAGTTGCACCCCTACCCGAACAATTCACCTTTGATGACTATCCTACACTTGTGAATTCTGGCGTGCAGATATTTGAAACAATGCACGATATTACTTTATATAAATCGCATAATAAAATTAATATTTATACTTGGGATGCTCAGGAATATTACTTAAAAACAGGTACAACGAAAGCAACGTTAGAAAATAAAAATCTCAAACTACGAGTAGGCGATGTCTTGATTTTTGAAGAAATTAAGGGGGTAGATACGGGGTTAGGAATCGATGCGGATGCAGACCATCGCCATGTGGTGCGTTTGACTAAGGTGACAAAAAACACAGACCCATTACACAACAATAAAGAGTTATTAGAGATTGAATGGGCTACGGCGGATGCCTTACCTTTTGCTTTGTGTATTGCCACAATAGTTGATGATAAACCAGTAGCTAATGTCAGCGTTGCCCGGGGTAATGTTGTGTTGGTAGATCATGGGTGTACCGTACAAGAACAACTCCCAGAAGTACCACAACAAGGACGTTATCGCCCTCGATTGCAGTTTGGGCCTTTGACTGAACAAGCTTATGTGCAGAATCGCAAACATCCTTTTGACCCCAAAGCAACTGCTAGTGAAGCGCTAAACAAAGATATGCGTTATGTCTTACCGCAAATTTGGTTACAAGAAATAGCCGAAACAGGGAAAAAGAGATTGAGTGTCACACAGATGAGACAGATAACAGATTTATCGACCTCATCTGTAGCTTCTTCTCCCCTTCCCACATCGCCTTTACCAGCCTCTTTCTCCTTGGGCAAACGTTGGCGATCGCAACGTGATTTACTTAATAGTGATGGTTTTGCCCGTGAGTTTGTTGTTGAGACAGAAGATGATGGTCGTGTTTATCTGCGGTTTGGCGATGGTGTTTTAGGTAAAAAACCGGAACCGCTAACTCAGTTTTTAGTATCATATCGTATCGGTAACGGTACTGTAGGTAACGTTGCAGCCGAAGCGATTAACCAAATTGATCGTAACTCCCTGCAACTACGCAGTTGGGTAGAAAACGTTCGCAACCCCTTACCAGCCAGAGGTGGAATTGAACCGGAAGACATTGAACAAGTAAGACTTTACGCACCGCAAACCTTTCGCATTCAAAAGCGGGCTGTAACTGAAGAGGATTATGCAACGATAGCCCAGCGTTTCCCTGGTGTGCGGAAAGCAGTAGCCACGAGGCGCTGGACAGGTAGTTGGTACACAATTTTTATTACTGTAGATCGGGAAGGTGGTCAGCCATTAGATGATGTTGACGGATTTAAGAATAAGTTAGCGAGTTTTTTAGAAAGCTTCCGCTTAGTGGGTCAAGATATCAGAATTGATGGGCCGATATTTGTACCATTGGATATTGCGATGACTGTGCAAGTTGCCCCAGATTACTTTAGCAGTCAAGTCAAAGAAGAACTATTGAATGTTTTTAGTAATCGGGTATTACGCAATAATCAATTAGGTTTCTTTCACCCCGATAATTTCACTTTTAAACAATCTGTATTTTTAAGCCAAGTTATCGCCACTGCTATGAAAGTAGCTGGTGTTGTTTCGGTGAAAGTTGATAGGTTCCAACGCTGGAATCAACAAAATCAAACTTCCCAGGAGGAAATTAAAGCGGGGGAAATTAGCTTTGATCGCTTAGAAATTGCTTTGTTGGAAAACGATCCGAATACACCGAGTAAGGGGAGGATTGAGTTTGTGATGGAGGGTGGGTTGTGAGAAGGATGAGGAAGACAAATTAAGTCAAAAGTCAAAAGTCAGGAATGTTATTCCCTTCAGTACAAGTGCCCAATACTTCGACTACGCTCAGTACAAGTGCCAATGATAAATATGAATCGAGAAATATATAATCGCCCAGGTTTACCCGCCCTAAGTTACCGCATTGGTGACTGGGCTACTTTTCGCCGCCGGATGCTAGCGAACCTCACAAAGCAAGCGGGAAATCCTGAACAACCAGATAATCGTCCTCTGGCTAAACTCAATACTCGTGCTGTTGACGATCCCGCGATCGCACTTTTGGATGCTTGGGCGATAGTTGCAGATGTGCTGACTTTTTACCAAGAACGGATTGCCAATGAAGGCTATCTTAACACGGCAACAGAACAGCGCTCGGTGCTGGAATTAGCTCGTAGTATTGGTTATGAACTTAACCCTGGTGTGGCTGCTAGTACTTTTTTGGCGTTTGCGGTTGAGGATACTCCTACTAGTCTTAGTGTGGCAAGGGTGCCGCAGGGTACACAAGTTGTCAGCGTTCCCAAGGGGGAAGAGTTACCACAAACCTTTGAAACCAGTGCCGAAATTATCGCCCATGTCGAGTGGAATGGGCTAAAGCCGCGATTGGCAAAACCTCAAGAGATTAATGCTGAGACAGAAAAATTATACTTGCAAGGTATTGCTACTCAGTTGCAGGCAGGCGATCGCATTCTGTTAATCGATGCAGATCGTCCAGAAGAGGTTTGCTATTTACTCACCTTGGTAACGGTGGAAATCAAGCCAGAGGCGGGATACACAGCTATTACCTGGGAAAATAACCCTGTGGCTGTTCCACTCCACAAACCGCAGGTATTCGCCTTTCGCCAACGGGCAACCCTATTTGGTTACAATGCCCCGAAGTGGCAAGATATGCCGGATGATATTAAGCGTAATTTCGGCGGTACAATTAACGGTGGCATTTTTCGCACCGCTAACGATGGTGAAAATTGGACAGCTTTTAATAGTGGGTTGCCAACTACAGATATTCGTGTTTTAGCTTTTAATCAAGTTAGTGGCAAGCTATTTGTAGGTACAGAAGGTAGTGGCGTATTTCGCTATCAAGAAAATGAAGCTAAATGGATTGCTGTAAATGTTGGTTTAACTAATTTAAATATTCAAACTTTATATATTGATGACAATGGCTATCTTTTTGCTGGAACTCCTAGTGGTGGGGTGTTTTCCTCAAAAGATAATGGTGAGAATTGGGCACAATTAAATATTGGTACTGTTGGACTGAGATCCGCTAATGCCAATACTTGGGAATCAATAAATACAGGTTTACCAAATACAGTTGTGCGGGCAATTGTTGATTATTCCACAATTATTGGCACAGGAACAATTAGTAGCAGTGGCAATAGAGTAACAGGTAGTAACACAAATTTCACTAAAGAACTAACAATTGATTATATAATTAATGCGGCGGGACAATCAAAAGTTATTACTAAAATTACCGATGATACTCATCTAGAAGTTGATTCAGATTTTAGCCCTGATTTAAGTAGCAATACATCTTATTTTATTAGACTGAATAATATTGTTATTGGGACTGATGAAGGTATATATTACTCTGGCGATCAAGGAAGAAATTGGCAGAAAAAAACCTTAATTAAAGTAATTCGGTGTCTCACTACTTATAATACTATTCAGTCAGGTACAGGAACAATTTCTAGTACTAGCACCACAGTAACAGGTGACAGCACAAATTTTGCTGATGACTTGAAAGTAGGCGATGTAATTATTGCGGCTGGACAACGTAAAACTGTTGTTAACCTTGCAGCCGATAGTCAAAAATTTACTACTGATTCTACTTTTAATCCCGCTTTAGCTGAGGGAACCACATTTTTTATCGATAGAAGTTATCTTTTAGCTGGTACAGATAATGGAATTTATGGATTTCAAAATCAAGATATATTTTGGAATCTGAGGAAGTTACAGGGAAAGTCTGTGCGCTCGTTAATTACTTATGACCACAATGGTGTAAGCTACATTCTAGCAGGGACAAATAGTGGAGTTTATCGCTACCCTGACAACAATAATAATTGGCAGGAATTTAATACAGGCTTAAATATTTTAGATGTGCAAGCACTAGCTGTTAATGAAACTAACGGCGATATTTATGCAGGGACTACGGAGGGAGTTTTCCGTTATGCTGCTAATGGTAATCGCTGGGAAGCAATTAATACTGACTTGCAGAATCTTAACGTTACTTCCCTGGCTGCTTTTAGTAAAGATGGTAGATATGTTTTTACTGGTACACCTTTTGCTGGTTTTGTGGAAGATAAAACTAAAGATGCAGAACCACCAGAATGGCCAGATTTTCAAATTGAACCGCAAGCAGAAAATGCTAATCAAAAAATCGATTTAGATACTTTATATCCAAAAATTTTAGCAGACAGTTGGATTGTGTTAGTTAGAGAAGACAACACTCAAGCCCAACCTTGTCAAGTTCTTGGTACATCAACTGTAGCGCGTCGGGCTTTTGGTTTAGATGCGAAAATCACCCAAGTTGAAACCGCAACTGATGTCACTTCCGGTAATAAGTTTGGTCTGCGAGACACAATTGTTTTAGTTAATAGCGAACAATTAAATTTGGTTGCCGAACCCTTGACAGTGGTTGCTAAACAGCATGAAATTTTTCAAGACCCAATTCGAGATAACCAGATTTTTCTCCAAGAATATGTACCAGGTTTGCCAGTAGATAAAACCGTAATTATTAGCGGTAAATATATTCGTGCCAAAATCAAAAATATTGCTGGGGTCTATTTATTTAACGACGAAAATTGGCAACAAAAAAATACAGGCTTAACCAATACCGCAGTGCGATCGCTAGTTACTTTTTCGACGCAGGATATAAATTATATCTTAGCCGGGACTGAAGGTGGCGTATTTAGATCCTCAGACGGCAATAATTGGGAACCCATCAACGAAGGCTTATCAACTAAAGATATTCAAGCAATAGCAATTAATTCCCAAGGAGATATTTTTGCGGGAACTGCTGAAGATGGTATTTTTCGTTTAAAAGTTGATGAAACTCGTTGGCAAAAAATCAACAATAATTTGACGAATCTTCACGTTACAGCCCTAGCAGCTAATAGAAATCAGATTTTTGCGGCAACAACTAAAGGTGGTATTTATCTTTTTAACGAAGATGATCGGAGTTGGGCTGTAAAAAATAATGGTTTATCAAATGCGGATATTAACTGCCTTGTATTTAACGCTAACAATAACTTGTTGTTTGCTGGCACGACTAATGGAGTTTTCATTTCTCAGGATGGTAGCAATTGGCAGCAATTTGGTAAGGATATCCAAGATTTAAATGTGACTGCGATCGCTATTAATGATGCAGGAGATATATTTACTGGAACTGCTGATAATGGAGTTTATGCTTCCACAGATAATAGTGAAACTTGGCAAGAACTTAATCAAGGACTAACTGATGTGCATATCCGTTGTTTGGATATCAAAGGTGAGATTTTTGTGGGTACAGATAATGGTGGTGTTTTCCGTTATTCCTCAGATATTCAGCAATGGCAAGAAATTAACCAGGGTTTAAGAAATATTGATGTCAGGGCTATTACTCAATATAAAAATAATATTTATATTGGTGGCATTGGTATTTTAATTTCACGCGATACTTTTTCTGATGTAGAGTTGAAAATAGGCGATTTATTGCAAGTTATTTCTGTACCAACTCCTAACGAAAATAATTCTGAATTTCAAACATGGCATTTACTTGATAGAAATAGTGTTGAGGGCTATGTAGAAATTGCCAATCCAGAAGACATTGAATTACAACCAGCTAATGTTGATGATGAAACAGTGAGCGAAATTTGTGCGATCGCCTCACCACCAGAAGACCAAATCCTACCCATCCTCAAGCTAAAGGAACCACTGAAAAATTGCTATGACCCAGAAACGATGATTGTCTATGCCAATGTAGTAGCCGCTACACATGGTGAGACAATTCCCGAAGTCTTGGGTAGTGGCAATGGTACCTTAAATAATCAGCGTTTTGTTTTGAAAAAGCCACCCCTAACCTACGTCGCAGCACAGACACCAAGCGGTAATCAAAGCACCTTAGAAGTCTACGTTGATGGTGTGCGTTGGCAAGAAGTCCGCTTTCTCTTTGGCTTGAGTAACCTTGACCAAAATTACATTACCCGCATCAATGACGACGGTACCACCACAGTAATTTTCGGCGATGGTAAAAGCGGGGCGCGTCTGCCTACAGGTTTAGAAAACATCTTTGCCATGTATCGCAGTGGCATTGGCTTAGGGGGAAACCTGAGTCAAAATCAATTAACCCAGTTAAAAACCCGACCCTTAGGCATTCAAGGAGTGACAAACCCCGTTCCCGCAACAGGCGCAGCCCCACGAGAATCAATGGAGGAAGCCCGCATCAGCGCCCCTTTAACCGTACGGACTCTCGATCGCATCGTCTCTCTACAAGACTTTGAAGACTTTGCCCGCGCCTTTGCAGGTATTGGCAAAGCCCAAGTCAATGTAGTGCAAAATGGGGCAACGCAAATAGTACATTTAACCGTAGGCGCGATTGGTGGTGCAGCCGTATTACCAGACTCCAGCCTCTACGAGAACTTAGTCAAAGCTATAGATGCAGCCCGCGATCCAGTGCAGGTTGTAGTGCAAATAGATTCTTATCAACCGATATTTTTTAATGTCGAGGCGAAGATTATTGTAGACCCCAGACGACAGCCAGAACCCGTACTCATAGCAGTTAGACAAGCCATTAAAGAAAAATTTGCCTTTGAAAATCGGCTATTTGGTCAACCCGTCACCTCTGCGGAGGCGATCGCCGCCATGCAGTCCGTCCCCGGAGTGATAGCCGTCGATTTAGATGGGCTATATCTGCGTGGTTTTAGCAAAACTGTCGAGGAATCTTTAATCGCCCAAAAAGCCAAATGGAATCAGGATAAAAATCAAATTACCCCAGCCGAATTATTATTACTCAATCCTCACGGCATTACTTTAACCATATAACCTATGCAAAATCTCTCTCAAATTCTTCTTTCTTTGCGTCCTCTGCGTCCTTGGCGGTTCGTTATTTAAATAAAATTCTCACGCAAAAGCGCAAAGAAGAAATAGCTTCCTCTACTTTCTGTCATGTTGTTGAGCGAAGTCGAAACAAGGTTGTTGAGCGAAGTCGAAACACTGCCTTACCCCATATGAACTACCAACCAGAAGAACGTCTATATAAACTCCTACCAGCAATTTACCGCATCCGTGATGAAGAACTAAATCACGGCACATTACGCGCTTTGCTTGGTGTGATTGAAAAAGAAATAATTCAAATTGAAGATGATATTGAAAATCTCTATGAAAACTGGTTTATTGAAACCTGTGATGAATGGGTAGTACCTTATATTGGCGATTTATTAGATGTCAAACTCTATTCCAAAGGTTTTCGCACATTTGGCGAAGAACGTCGTGCCTATATTGCCAACACCTTAGCTTTGCGATCGCGTAAAGGCACTGTCCCAATTTTAGAGCAATTAGTATTTGATGTGACTGGTTGGCGGGCTAGGGTAGTCGAAAATTTCAAATCTATCGCCACCACCCAAAATATTAACAATATTCGCCCAGAAGTAGTCAATGTCAACCTGCGTAAATTAGAACAGAATTTCGCCCGGACTTTAGATATTCGTCGCAATTCTGGTGAAGGGAGTGTTAGTTTAGGCAGCATTAATATTTTAATTTGGCGGCTGAAAACCTATCCTATAGAACGGGTTACAGCACGTTTATATCATAATGAAAATTCAGGGCAATTCTATACTTTTAGTCCTCTTGGTGATGATATTCCTTTATTTAATCAGCCACAAACAGAAACAGAAATTACTAGTCTTGCCAAACCAGTTAATTTACCTGCTGCATTAGAGTTTGACCAAGCGGCAATTATTGCGGAATTGAATGCTAGACGAGAAGGTATAGATGATGAGGGTTATTTTAATAGTGATACTTTAGTTTTAGAAATTTTTGCCGACAATGAACCGATCAAACTCGAAGAAATTCTCATCAATGATTTAAGTAATTGGGAAGTTCCTGGGAGTAATTTCCCCATCAAAGTTGTTGTAGATCTAAAGTTGGGGAGATTAGCTTTGACAACAGCAGCAAAAACTGTAGAAGTTAGTTACTCTTATGCTTTTAGTCACAATATTGGTGGTGGTACTTACGATCGCAGTCAGTCATTGCTCAACAGTATATCCCGTTCTCAAAGTCGTATTACCTGGGATGTAGAACAATCGACATCAACCGATGAAAACCCACTGTCAACCGCAATTCAAGGATGGAATAAAAACGTCAAAATTTGGCAATACTGTGAAGAGTTAATTTACATCCCCCTACAGCGCTTAGTTATAAATCAAGATGATGGCAGGATTTTATCTACAGGCTACGAACCACCTACATTTCAAGCCGGGATTTTGAACGGTTTAACTGTCACTGCAACTGTGGGCGAAAGTCAGGTAATTGTGCATCGGGGAACGGCTGTAGATTATATTGGACAAAATATTAATTTAACAATTAACTATAAAATTGACCTGAGAAATTACGCCAAACAAGCTAAACTTCAAACTCAGCAAAAAATTCTCATTGCCATTCTTTATAAAGCAGCAACCGAAGAACCAAGATGGCAAATTCAAATCGGTGAATACCCAACAATTGATAGCATTCCTCCCTCAGTTGTCCCCCTTGCAAGTTTGACAATTGATGCTAAAGGCAAAATTATAGAATCTGATACTCATATTTCACCGCAGTTTCAACCTGGTTTAATTTCTGGTTTTACAATTGATTTTAAAACTACGCCATTAGTCTTAACTCCTGGTCAGGCAGTAAATAGCAATGGGAAACTGATTAAATTAGAAAATCAGGCAATTATTCCCAATATTCCCCAAGGCTATGAAGGCGAAAATTGGCTATTATACATCACATCCCAAGGAAAAGTTGCTCTAATTCGTGATGACGAAATGGGGGTAATTATCCTCAGAGATAATCGTACTTATCAAGGGGATTTAACTATCAGTATTCCCGCAGATAAACATTTACAAATTGTTGCTGCTGATGAACGTCGCCCCCATATATTAGGGAATTTGTCAATTAAAGGTATTGCTAAAGCGAAAAATGACCCAGGCGAATTTACTCTAAACGGTATTTTGCTAGAAGGTAAACTCAATGTCCTCCCAGGCAATTTGCAGAAATTAGAGATTTTGCACAGCACTTTAGTACCCAACAAAGGCGGGCTAAAAGTGATGCAACTACAGGAAGATAATCAGCCAATCACAGCAGAAGATGACGGATTTTCGTTGATTGCAATGATTATTTACTGTCTCAACCTGATTCAGAGAATTATTGATTTAGGTATTGGTATAGATAGCCCCAATTCCCAAAATAATTTAATTAGGCTATTTCAACTAGCGTTGCGGCAAGTATCTCGTGTATTCTCTTTTCTAGAGACATTACTTAATCAATGGCAATGTACATTACCAGAGATAAGTGATGAGGAAGAAGACGAAAGTAAAACTTTTTGTGACCGAATTTTACCTGATGATCCAGATACTAGGATAGAAAATAATCAAAATTTAAGTATTAAAATTCGTGACAGTATTTGTGGTGCGATCGCCTTGGCTGATACAGTGTCATATTTGGAGATTGCAGACAGTATTATTGATAGGGGTTGGAAACAAGATAACCCTTTAGTAATTGCTGCACCTGGAACTAACACAGAAATCTATCGCACAACTATTTTCGGGATGACAACAGTGCGGAGTTTGGAAAGTAGCAACAGCATTTTTACAGAAAAACTTACCGTGTTGCGACGACAAGACGGTTGTATGAGATTTTGTTATCTACCAAATAGTTCTCGCACACCACGCCGCTATCGTTGTCAACCTGACTTAGCTTTAGAAAAGCTGCGAGAAGAATTAAAAAAGAAAAACGAAAAATTACCCGCAGGAATTGCGGCGTTAGCTGTTAATCCCAATAATCAACAAATTTTTGCAGGGACAGAAGGTAATGGAATTCTACGTTTCGTCAATGAAGAATGGCTACCTCTAAATGAGAATAGTGCAGATCAATATATTACTGTTCTTTATTCCTACGACAATATTTTATTAGCAGGTACAACAGATGGTGGGATTTTTCACCTGGAACTCAATAACGGAAGCGGGACAATAACACAAACTGAATTCCCAGATACCAATGTCAATACAGATGTTACAGCTTTTAATCGTCTCAGTTTTAACGCGCAAAACTATCTGTTTGTTGGCACATTTGGTAATGGAATTTTTCGCATTCCAGAAAATGAAAAGACTTGGCAGTTAGTCAATAGAGGTTTAAAAAATCTCAATGTTATTACTTTAGCCGTTGACACTAATCAAGGAAAAATTTTCGCTGGAACTGCGGGTGGTGGAGTTTTTGTTTCTAAAAATAATGGGGACAACTGGAAAGCTTTAAATTATAATCTGCGAAATTTGCAAATTAACGCTTTAACCATCAATCAAAATAATGGACAAGTTTTTGCCGGAACTGCTGGCGGCGGAATTTATCGTTGGGAAGCAGATTGTGAACAATGGCGGCGCATCAATAAAGGCTTAATCAATCCGGATATTACTGCCTTAGTTGCCTATCAAAAAACTGGCACCGGAACTATTACCAGCGAAAATGGTAAATTAATTGGTCAGAGAACTAACTTTAACCAAGAACTTAGTAAAGGTAGTGTCATTACCATTGGTACTGAAATCAGAACTGTCATTGATGTAGAACCTAACCAAGAAGTTATCCAGATAGATAGCAACTTAATTAATGATTTACCTGCTGCTGGTGCTACCTTTACTATCAACTATCTTGTCGCTGGAAGTAGCAATGGTAATATCTTCCATTCACAAGATAACGGTGATAGTTGGGAAATTAGCGATGTCAATACGACTTACAGTGATATTACCTCCTTGGTTGTCAGAGGTACTGGAGAAAATCTTGCCATCTTCGCGGGAACTGCGATCGGTGGCATTTTACAATCCACAGATGATGGTATTAGTTGGTTACCAGCTAATCAAGGTTTACAAAATGTCACACAAAAAATTGTCATTTTAACCAACTTACAACCTAGTTTTACCTCCACAAATTATGGTAATCCTGCCTATGCTCAACTGAGTCAAAATTGTGCGCCAGAAATTTCTCAAGGTGCTGAAGATGGTTCGGAAATAGGTGTATTTAATGTTTTAGAACAGCCACAGCGTCAAGCTAGCTTACAAGCTAGTCTCAATGAATATCTCCGTTTCGGAATTGCCGCCAATATTTTTTACAATACTTAAGGAATAAAAATAATTATGAAGGGAGATTTTACCCGCTTAAATTTTAAACCCCAAAAACACTATAACGGTGTTTGGATGCAGCAGGGAAGGTTACAATTAGATGCCGACTGGAACGAACAAGTTGATATTCAAAATTACCTGCATCAATCTTTAGGCAAAGATATTATCGGTGCTTCAGGAACTAATAAAACTGCTGGTAATTTTAACGTTGATATTAGTAATGGTGACTTAAAAATTGCATTTGGTCATATTTATGTTAGTGGCTTATTGTGTGAATTAGAAAACAATATCACTTACAAAACTCAGCCAGATTATCCTAACCCTGCACCAGCAAAAAATGACAGTACATATTTAGTTTATCTAGATGTGTGGGAACGTCACATTACTGTATTAGAAGATTCAGAAATTCGAGAAATTGCCTTAGATGCTAGTGTACCTGACACCACCACGCGCACAAAAACCGTTTGGCAAGTAAAACTACTAGAAATTAAACTACCATCAGAATATTCTTATACCGCACAACAAGCCGCAGCTGGAGAAGATGCAGCTAGTCAAATTCAAGCTAAACGTAAAGCTTATGTTCTTTTTGAATTACAAAAACTAATTACTCAAGCTGATTATCAAAATAAACTTCTCACTGCTAATTTTGATAACACAGCTATTACAGGTAGTTCGAGTTCATTAGATAATCAACTCTATCGCGTCGAAATTCATAATTCTGGTTCTTTACAAACTTCCACATTTAAATGGTCACGAGATAACGGTATTGTTGTTAGCCCGATTAGCAAAATAGACCGTAATGCTATTACTATTATTAATCCTGGTCGTGATTCTGCCCAATCATTTCAACCTACTCAATGGGTAGAAATCACCGACGAAGAACGAGAATTAAAAGGTGAACCAGGAATTTTAGTCCGGTTAATGGCTGGCACATCTGGCACTAAACTAGTATTTGATCCCTCATCTAGAGTGGGAGATACACCCATTAGTTCGGAAAGTTTTCCTCTAGAGAAAAAGCCAAAAGTCCGTCGTTGGGATCAAACAACTAACACCGGAACAATTTCTACCAATCAAACAACCGAAAATTCCCACTGGATCACTTTAGAAGCTGGTATCCAGGTAAAGTTTGAAGATAATAATGCTAGCTATCAAACAGGCGATTACTGGTTAATACCACTACGTCCTAATAGTCTCACAAAGATTGACTTACCGCGTAACCAATCAGGAAATTTCATCCCCCAGCCAGCGCAGGGTATTCAACATTACTACAGTCCGTTAGCTTTTTATGATGTCGAAAATTCCTTCATCGAAGACTACCGCGATATATTTCCCCTGTTGGTGAATTGTTTTGATAAAACTGGCGGGGTGATGACTGGAGATTTAGAAATCCAGGCTAACTTTTATGTCACTGGCAAACAGGATGATGGTAAATATATCCCTGGTAGAGTTGGCATTGGCACAAAAGCACCACAAGCAAAACTACACATTCAAAATGCCTCTACTCTATCGGGTACAGGCACAATTTCTACTACCAGCAACAGCTTGATTGTAACAGGCACCGATACCGTTTTTCAAACAGAATTGCGTGTTGGTGATGCAATAACTGTTAATGATCAAACTAGAATCATCACAGCTATTAATTCCCAGCAATATTTATCAGTTAACCAAGCTTTTGAACCGTCTTTAACAGCGCAAAAATTTACTTACCAACAACCAACAATTGCCCGGTTTACAGATGGTAAACAAAAAACACAGCTAATAGTTACCGAACAGGGTTTTATTGGTATTGGAATAGACGCACCCCAAGAAAAATTACATTTGAATGGTGCGATTCGAGGTAATCAATCTGGTGCTTTACGGATTAATTCTGGTAATGGCTTTGTCGATATCGGCCCGCAAAATGTTGATTACTCAAACTTTGTTACCGACCGTCCCCGCTACCATTTTGACAAAGGGATTACCGTCAAAGCTGGTTTAATTGGTAGCGATGAAAATACCAATCTATCTCTACAAACCGCAGGTATAACTCAAGTTACCGTGTCTTATGAAAATGGAAATGTTGGCATCGGCGTAGATATACCCCAAGAAAAATTACATTTAAATGGTGCGATTCGAGGTAATCAATCTGGTGCTTTACGGATTAATTCTGGCAATGGCTTTGTCGATATCGGCCCGCAAAATGCTGATTACTCAAACTTTGTTACCGACCGTCCTCGTTACCATTTTGATCGAGGAATTACAATTAAAACAGGTTTGATTGGCGGCGATCAAGATACCGACTTAGCATTACAAACTGCCGGCACAACTCAAGTTACGGTATCTAATAAAAATGGGAATGTTGGTATCGGTATAGATGCACCCCAAGAAAAATTACATTTAAATGGTGCGATTCGAGGTAATCAATCTGGTGCTTTACGGATTAGTAGCGGTACTGGTTTTGTAGATGTTGGATCGCAAAATGCTGATTACTCAAATTTTGTTACAGACCGTCCCGGCTATCACTTTGACAAAGGAATTACCGTCAAAGCTGGTTTAATTGGTAGCGATGCAAATACCAATTTGTCTCTACAAACCGCAGGTATCACCCAAATGACCTTGTTGCAGACAAGTGGTAACGTTGGTATTGGTGTAGATAAACCTCAAGAAAAACTTCATGTTGCTGGGACACTAAGAATTAGTAACAATTTTGGGTTTGTAAATATTGCACCTCAACAAGACCGATGGTTACATTTCACAACAAACCTTGATGGTTACTATTTTGACAAAGATATTAGAGTCGAATCAGGATTGATTACCAGCCTGGGAAATAGAGATTTATCACTTCAAACCTCTGGTACAACTCATTTTAAGCTTGCCTATGACACTGGTAATGTGGGCGTGGGAGTAGATCAGCCTCAAGAAAAGCTACATATTGGTGGTGCGATTAGAGGCAATCAATCAGGGGCATTACGTGTTAGTACTGGTAATGGCTTTGTTGATATTGGCCCTCAAGATGATAATTGGGTACATTTTAAGAGCGATCGCCCAGGCTATCACTTCGACAAACCCCTGACAGTCGCCGATGGTGGAATTAGCAGTGATGCCAACACTAATCTATTGCTGCAAACCGCAGGTACAACTCAAGTTACCATATCTCATAACACTGGCAATGTCGGCATCGGCGTAGATGTTCCAGAAGAAAAATTACATCTTAATGGTGCGATTAGAGGCAATCAATCAGGGGCATTACGTGTTAGTACTGGTAATGGCTTTGTTGATATTGGCCCTCAAGATGCTAATTGGGTACATTTTAAGAGCGATCGCCCAGGCTATCATTTTGATAAACCCGTAGCGATCGCTTCGGGCATAATTAGCAGTGTTAACAATGCCAACTTGTCATTGCAAACCGCAGATCAAACGCGGATGACATTGTTGCAAACAAACGGCAATGTGGGTATCGGTATCGCCAAGCCCTTGGCAAGGTTGCATAATCAAGGCGCAGCACCCTTAACAGGTCAAGGTCAAATTTCTAGCAGTGGTCTTGTTGTAACTGGTACTGGGACTACATTTATTCAAGATGTGAACATCGGTGATATTATCACTGTGACCAATGGCTCAACAAATCAATTAAGACTTGTAACCGGCATTGCTGCCAGTGGTAATTCTTTAACTATTAATGCTCCTTTTGTACCAGGATTACCAGCAACAGGAACAGCATTTACTTATCAACAGCCTATTACTCGCCTAGCAGATAGTAACGGTGTGACTCAGGTAATTGTCACTGCCACAGGTAATGTCGGGATAGGCACATCTCGCCCCGATTTGGATACCAAGCTACATGTACAAGGTAATTTGAGAGTTTATGGTGATTTATTTCAGGATTCTTCCATAGAATTGAAAGAGAATATTACTGAACTTTCTCAGCAAGAAGTTTATGAAATATTAAAAGGTTTAAATCCTGTAAAATACATTTATAAAGACGACACAGAGCAAAGATTGCACTTAGGATTTATTGCGGAAAATGTACCAGATGTATTGACATCTCCTGATAAAACAGCAGTTCAACCTTTGAATATTGTGGCAGTATTAACTAAAGCTGTTAAAGATCAACAAGCAGCGATCGCCACATTAACTGATGTTGTCAAAGAACAGCAAAAACAAATAGCAGTATTAACAGAGAAAGCCAAAAATTTAGACCATAGGGTGTTTGGTAGGTGGTAAGGGGTAAAATTGGGGCGTCACCGCCCCGCACTCCGTAGAGGCTACGAGTTCCCCATTCTCTTTTTCACTCGACAATAACTAAACAGTCGTTTTGCACCTTGGCGAGCATGTCGTTGAAAGCGGGAGTATAGTTACCATCTGCATCCACAATCCTACGCAGAGTATACTCGCCAACCCATGGAATTCCCCCCAGCCAGATGTTCTTGCGTTTCCAGGTATCGCCATCTTTGGAGTCTTTCTCTTGACACATTGTTGCATCGATCAGGAATCTGGGAATTGGGATTCCCAAAGCCAAGGGTATAATTTGCGATCGCTGCAAAGTTGCATCCTCGAATTGAATTTTGTACGTGAACTGGACTAATTGAGCACCACGCAGTAATAACAATCCCAAAATGGAGTTATGGAAAGTCCACTGGAGTCGCCCAAATACAGGTAGCAGCAGAGTTAAGGTCTGGGCGTCCCATTCTAAATTATAAAATGTGATGCAATCATCTGGAAGCGGATTGCCATCCATAAAGAACACACCCTGAAGAACACTAGGTAACTTAGTTTCTCTAGTTGAGGTCATCCAAGTGGCAATATTGTCTAGTTGCTTTTTCTCAATTGATCCAAACATAATAATTTCGTAATTCGTAATAAAGATATACACGGGAACTCAAAATAATTGCTGCCTAGATTCCCGACTTCTTGCAAGAAGTTGGGAATCTAGGCAGCAATAAACTCAAAGGTGTTGAGCGAAGCCTTTTAGAACTAGATCATTAGGAGTAACAGCCGTCACATTGTTGAAATCCCACTGTACTTGTGTAATCGAATTCCATTGATATTTTTGAAACAGATATAACAAGAAAACCTTGATTAAGCCAATGGATAAAGATTTACCAGGACAAGCGCGTTCATGTCCCTCGCCGTTCCAAGATAAGAGATCAGAAAAGTCCCGCGTCACATCAAAATCATCTGGATTTTGATATCTGTTTGAGTCTCGATTAGCTGTGAAGATAGAGCCAAGCAAGCGAGTACCTTTTTGGAATGGACATTGCTGTCCAGCGATCGCTACTTCACCCGATTCCTTGGCAAGTTGGCTCACAAATCGCACAGGTGGATAAAGACGGGCTGTTTCTAGAATCACTTGATTCATTAGTGTTGATTGTTCTAGAGCATAGCCATTGAGAGCTTCTTTACCATTCCACACCGCATTGATCTCTGATATCACCTCACCTCTTAAGACATCATTTAAACAGAGAACACCAATCACAGAACCTAAAAGCGCACTAGTACCAGCAGTTCCAGCGATATGAATCATATCGAACAAGCTATTAGCAATTTGGTGCTCGTTCAACCGATACCGAGCAGCCGTTTGCAGATAAGCTGCCCATTTGGGAGATTGTTTATATCGCTCGATTAAACGCCCACGATGTTTAATATTTGGTGCTGTTTTAAATGCCAGTAGATACTTGCTAATGAAAGTGGGAAAAGAAGCCAGCGCCAGACCTTTGATGTAAGTCCGTGAAGCCGTAATTTCTTCGGCAGATAATGAGATTTGAAACACAAGTTGGTGCAGAATTTGCAACATAAACCCAGGCAAATCATCACCGATATGTAATTGCCCCCGGTTGGCTGCTTCAGATAAGGATTGATTAACCAAATTCCCTAAAACATCTGCTTGTGCAACAGGATCTGGCAAAGCCTGCAAAAACAAAGCCCGAACCCCTGTATGTTGATTACCATTCATTCCTAAACTCAGGGGATTATTTAACATGTAACTAGGAGCGAGGATTCTAATGATGCCTAAATCATTTCCCCGTACTTGCGGTTCTACCTGCATGAGTTTCTGCACTTGGGAGTGAGTGCTATGCATAATCGCCTGATCTACCGCAAAATATTTATCGCCAATATTTTCTTTACGAATATAGAGAAAATCCCGCCAGTTTTTGATCAGGATTAAGGCATCAGCGTAATAGACACGCAAACGGAGTAGTTTGCCAGTGAACGTGTCATAACCAACCTTAGCGAGACGATAAGACAACTTAATTTGGCGATCGTGTGCTTTCAGGACTTTATCTTTGAGTGTCATGATAATTTAATTTGGGGGATGGGGCATGGAACGATGAGGGAGAAATAGCAAATGACAAACACCAAATGACCAATTTCAAATATTAATGCTCTGAGGAATTTTGGCAGGGAGTAAATACTCATAGACTGGGCGCTTCTGATTGCGCTGATTGATGGTGGCTTCAATCTGCCTCAGATGAGACTGGAATGCTTGCAATAGGGGTTGTACTTGCGGATCTGTGAAGTGTAATGTCGGGTATTCACCCAGTTTGTTGTAATAAATAGAACCTAGTAAGTGCAGCAGGTTCAATTGCCTTTGTGCTTGCTCGAGGGGAGGGAGCAAATTCAGATAATCTTGCTTACTAACTTCTCCTTTGAGCGTTGATGCAGGTAAATAGCCTGCCAAGGGTAAGGCTGGGGCATAGCTCATCAAGTCTTTTTGGGGGAAATTCACCGCCGCATGTTGGGCGCTAGCAGTAAAAATAATCAGTGTTGCGGCATCAACTAGATAATCTCGCGTTTTGATGCCTCCATCTTCACCAAAATCAGGCACACGACCACCATCATAAGCTTGGGCTTCTGCTGCCCACGCTTGCAGGGCGGCATCATTTTGTACATCCTGATCTGTAGGATAGTAAAGCTTCAGGTAGCCTAACACCCACTCATGAATAGCATTCCAAACCAACAGGGCATCATCCCGATAAGGATAAACAGGTAACATATTAGGATCATCAACACCGCGTTGCTGTAGTTGCTTGGGTAACATAGCACTATTAAAGCCATAGCTTTGCAACCCGCGCACTGCTAAAACTCGTGAATTATCAATTGTTGAGGAGAGCAATCTATCCACCCCACCATCAGGAGCAATGAGAATTCTTTGGGCGGCATCGTTGATGGCTAAAGTGCCCTCAAAATGAGGGCGTAGCAACAGACTGAGGGGATGGCTGGCTGGTAGTTGCCTATAGGTTGTGAGTATAAAGGAACCAACGAACAAGTGTGTGCGAGCTAGATGGCTGACGGGTTCGTGGTAGTTGCCATCTGCTATCTGGACGATCGCTTTGGCAAACAGCCAAGCATACTTACTAGATTTCGGGGTGATAATGGGATAGTCTGGGCCTGGGGTTTGACCGCATTGAATAGCGACTGGACGTAGTAGACGGTTGGGATCTGTGCCTTGGGGTAAAGCAAACAGCGCCAAGGGAGCATAGAGATATTTTTGCTCCCGTGGATATGTACCGTTAAGCGCACCGTCTAAAATTCCATAGTCAGCCAGGTACAGTCTGCCTTCTTGTCCGGCGGCGGTTAAGGAATCTTCGGTTCCCATCACTGCTTGATAATGCTCATCTGTAACTGGAAAGCGATCGCCTAGACTAGTTACCCGATGAATCATGAAGGGATTGAAACCAGCTACTTGCATGTAGGCAAACACTTCATCTTGTTGAAAAGTATTAGCGATCGCCGTCAGTTCCATTTCCGGGACTAACTTTTCATAATCTTTGATGCTAGTCACATGTCCTGTGGGTTGTCCTTCATACAAACGGGCAATTACCCCATTGAGAGCATCTCTCAAGATTAAAACTCCGTTTTCCTTGAGAATGGTAAAGAACAGGTCATCAAGTTCCCTAAAATCTTTGGATATGCCTTTAATGAGGAACTGGGGGACAATTTGTATAAGTCTGGCAATAATTTTAATCCGAAATGGTATTGCCCCCTTAAACAGCACCTCTAAAATAAACTTTTTGACATCATCACGCACCGACTTGGAACCGTGATTACCTCGGTTAGTGATTAAAGTATTAACAAACAGCACTCGTAACTCTCTAGCTAACAAAAAATACCAGCTTCTGGTGAACTTCTCCCCAGGTGGTAGCTGATCCACCATAGCGATCGGTGGAATATGAGTGTAGTTATATTGATATTCTTGTTTAGCTACATTTAGATTATGGGTATTCGGGCGACCTATCGAATTGTCTTGTGATGAAGCAGTCATACACCTTCCCCGCGTACAATGGTTCGACGAGAACTACAAAAGTCTATCGACAAAAGACCTCCTATAATTTTTTGGCTTTTGAGATTGATGGGATGGTAGCATCCATAACTTCAACAGTCTACGGCTGCACATATCTGTTTAAGTTAAAAGTATTATCGCAATCAAGTCGAGAATTCTGGTTTTTGTCAATGAAATTTTATGGTCAATGAAGACTTGCCAAGAGTCAAGAGTAAGTCTATTGCCTATTCCCCATTGCCAGGGAGCATCCCAAATGTGTAAATTTATTTTTTTGTAGTGATGGCTCTCTAGCCCGCTTCCTGGACATTAGGGAGCAAGATGCTCCCACTACAAATTTTATTTTTGCAAAATTGGGATGCTCCCCATTGCCAAATCTAAATTTTTGCTTTAGTTGAGGAATTACCCCTATAAACATCAATCTCCAGAAAGGGCAGTCATTACGGATGCAATTGCCTCCGAAAGCATCAAGCTATTATGTACTCGAAAACTATGCAGCATAAAACCCAAGGTTTTGCATGAAAGTAGCAGTCTTCAGTACCAAAGCCTATGATCGGCAGTTTTTAGAAGCTGCAAATTCTCCTAAAAAGCACGAATTAGTGTTCTTTAAACCCCGTTTAGATCGGGACACAGCTATTTTAGCCGCCGGATTTCCCGCAGTTTGCATATTTGTGCATGACCAGGTTGATGCCCAAATTTTAGAGATTCTCGCCTCAAACGGCACTCGTCTGGTAGCCCTGCGCTGTGCAGGGTTTAACAATGTAGACTTAAAAGCCGCCGCAGACTTAGGAATTACCATTGTCCGTGTTCCAGCCTACTCACCCTATGGAGTAGCAGAACATGCCGTAGGGATAATTTTGAGCCTCAATCGCAAAATTCACCGTGCCTATAACCGCGTTCGTGAAGGTAATTTTGCCCTAGATGGACTGTTGGGATTTAACTTGAACGGACGCACAGTTGGAATTATCGGTACTGGCAAAATCGGTCTGATTTTAGGGCAGATTATGCGAGGTTTTGGCTGTCACCTACTCGCCTATGACGTTTACCAAAACCCAGAATTAGAGACATTGGGTGGGAAGTATGTCGAGTTGCCAGAGTTATTCGCCAAATCTGATATTATTTCCCTGCATTGCCCACTGATTCCCCAAACATATCACTTGATCAACGAAGCAGCGATCGCCCAAATGAAGCCGGGTATGATGATCATCAACACCAGCCGAGGCGCCCTAATTGATACCCAAGCAGTCATTGAGGGCTTGAAATCTGGTCAAATTGGCTACCTTGGCGTAGATGTATATGAGCAAGAATCAGAATTGTTCTTTGAGGATTTGTCTGGGGAAATCATTCAAGATGACGTTTTCCAAAGACTCACCACATTCCCCAACGTCCTAATCACCGGACACCAAGCCTTTTTCACCGCCGATGCTCTCCGTAATATTGCGGATACAACCTTCTCTAATATTGCCGACATTGAAGAAGGTCGCCCTTGTCCCAATGAAATTTGCCAAAACAATATTTAGAAGAATTACTGTCCCCTTTTGGAAAAGTAGAAGTCAGTCGGGAAGTCACAGACGAAGTTCGTCAAGTAGATATCTTGTTTTCTCCCGCACCTTCTGCCAATGCTGACCTGCGATCGCTTGGTTTACTTGGTAGAATTGCTACCACAGCATCATTGCGGCAAAATATCCCAGAACGGATTACCAGTTGGCGGATAACTGTCATCAACCAGGAAAATCTTACAGCAGATGACCAAGAGGTGATTATGAACTTATCCCAAGCTTATTTAGAATGGCGGAAAGCCACTTTGCAAGAAGGAGTCCAAGAATGACAACGCCAAGTGGTAGAAAACTTGTTGCGTGTCAGATTTGGTTCGCTAGATGAAGAATTGGAACGAATAATTGAGCCTTTATTACACTTACCACCGCAAGAGTACAGTCGCTTGTTACTGGAATTATCCTGTGAGGAATTATTAACAAGATTTGGCGGTGGTTGAGTTGATAATGGGATTTAAATATCACGAATCCAGAGTGCCAAACCTCCCCCACGACCACGAGCAGCGATCGCATCTTCTGTAATCATAAAGAAGGCAAAGAATGGCAGTTTCGCTATGGGTTGGTTGTAAAAATCTTCACCTTGACCTTTACCAGAGCGAATTGGTTGGTTGTAAACTCCACGACAAAATAAGCTGATTTGCATTTGGGTGAAGTCAAAGGCTAATAAATTTTTCTTACCTAAATATTTGGCTGGGCCTGTCAGCTGCAACAACACGGGCCCTACCTGCACCTGATTGCCAATTTCGCCTCTGCCAGAACTATCTGTTAAATCTGCGCTAAAAGAAATATGAGCGGCAGCAAATTTGGGTAGATAAATCCCTTTACCTAAGACAATTCCCCCACGCTGTCTGACTTTGCGAGTACCTGTAGCAAAGCACAGCCGCCATTTACCCACAAGCGACTCAAAGTTATAAGTCAGCCGTTGTTGTTTGGCAGTTTTTTCTGCTTGTAGTAACGCATTTACCAATAAAGCAGCTTGGGGAAGTTTCCCTCCTCCGCCTCGATACGCCGCCACAGCTTGAGATATTGTTGTCAAATCAGGTTTAGCGGTAGATGTAACATCAGTCGTCATGAGTACACTCTGGATTGAACTGTTTCTTTCATTGTTAATCATCAGCCAACTTTGATCACTCTTCAGGTTGAGGAGTTGTTAAACTGAAAAAAACAGTATAATCCCTGAATATTATTGTTAACTTATGGAACCAGTAACATTAACGGCGGCGGCTGTTGCAACTCTCATTTTTTCAGAAGCATTGAAGGAAGATTTCTTCTCTGAGTTTTTAAATTTCTAAGGCGTTGTGCTAGGGGTGAAGGATGAGCCAGCGATTCTTGGTAACGCTGTTCACGCCATTGTGTCAGCCGTGACAGATAAGTGTCGATTTGAATACGATTATGTCAATAGTAAGTAATAGTCGCGTGGATTTGCTCCAAACTGAGAGAAGGTAAATTAGCCACAATTTCTTCCGGTGTATTGATCGCTAATCTCCATTTTCCTTTAAGCTCAACGATAGGCGACGCGGAGACTTTGCACTAAAATTACCAGAGATGCGATCGCCATTAATCCACCCCAAAACCAGTAAGGTAACAACAAATACTTCTGCATTTGTGCTGTGTCAGAAAGTCCCAAAGATCCAGCACTGGAGCTAAATAAATAATCTAGTTGGTGGTAAGTACTCACACAAGCCTGCACGCCCAAAAATTGAATCCCAAATCCCTGTAACCAGCGCGGAGCTTTTAAGGCGATACCTAAGATAATTAAACCCAGTAGGGGTATGGCTACGAATCCAAAAGCAGAACGTACCCAAATTAATGTTGACAGCAGTAACACACTCCCTAAAACTTTCAAACTCAGGGAAGCTAATTTAAAACTGCGGGAAGCCAAAATCAAAGCGGCACCAGCAATTGGTGGCCCCATTGGCCCGGCGGCGGCTACCAAACCCGGGCCGATGGGCATAAGTGACAATGCAATGCTATAGGTTGCACGCCCAGAACCATTGCCAAAAATTTCTAACTTTTGAAACTGTCCCCCTAATAGCAGCGCCATCAAACCATGACCCATTTCATGGAACCAAGTTGCCAGGATTGTAAAGGGGTATAAAATATAATCGCCCCCTGGGAATTGCCATAGTATCGCAGTGGCGATCGCTGCGGCAACTAGCCAAGTCAACCCCATGCGTTCTAGCGGCGCTTCTTGGGGGAATAAGTTAGTCAAATCTTGTCTTGGTTCCTTCATAGATGGCTTGGGGATTGGGGACTAGGAAAGGGGGAAGGGGAGGATGAAGGGGATGAGGAAGAGTATTTAATGTACAATGCCCAATACTTCGACTACGCTCAGTACAAGTGCCCCATGCCCCATTCTCAAATTTTAAGAGACTTGGAAGATAAATGTTACCATGTCTCCCTTACCCAGACTGATGCGATCGCCGGGTCGTAAACGATGCCGATTTCCTGGTAGTAGAGGCAGATTATTGATGTACGTGCCGTTAGAGCTACCTACATCTTCTATGTAGTGAGCATCTCCCTCAACGCGAATATCTGCATGAATCCGTGAGACAATTTCCGAATTGGGAAATCCTGAAACATCGACATCTGGGGGAATACGGTCATTGGGTTTGCCGATATGAATCACCGACACAGTTTGTGGTAGTTCAATATCCTGGTCACTTTGGATATGAAATAGTCGCGCTGTCACCTGCTGTAATTGTGTTCTGGAAGGACTGACGGCAGGTGGTGCTGTAGCTGCGACTGGCTCTGGTTCCGGTGCGACTGGCTCTGGTTCCGGTGCGACTGGCTCTGGTTCCGGTGTGACTGGTTCTGGTTCCGGTGGTGGAGTGGGATTTCCTTGCCCAGAAACTACAGGGTGAGCAGCAAGGGTTGGATCTGCCTCTAATGCTGGTGTGGCAGAAACGGGAATTGCTACTTCTGTTGCTGGTAAAGGTTCTAGAAGTGGGTCAGGAGGAATTAGCGGCGGTACTTCTAACGGGACTTCAGGAGCGATGGTTTGTACTACTGCTGTTGCAGCCGCAGGGATACTGGAGTGTAGATTATAGCCACATTGACCGCAGAAAGCGGCATCTGCCTGCACAGTTGCTCCACAGCTAGGGCAATTACTAGTTGCTGGTAATGGTGTGTAGCACGCTTCGCATTGAACAGCGCCGTCTGGGTTGGGATGATTGCAATTAGGACAGACGATCATCAATTTAAGCCTTTGTTCAAGATCATCAGAGAATGTTACTGGCAAGCAGAGAAGCTACTCTAGCTTTCAACAGTTATAAATTCACAGTTACTCAGTTATCAATTTAATCACTTGGGTAATGTTCTGCCCAGGTGTTGATGCCATGCTGATTGTATACTGTGTACTGTTTTAAGTTGAGAGTTCCGAACCCGCAGCTGCATCTAGTAGCCACCAAAGTTCTCCTTGGGGTTTAATTAACCGGGATGGGTAAGTGAAGTCATCGGCTACGGGTGCAAAAATTTGAGCTAGGGCTGGTCGTTTGTTAGCACCTGCAACTACAAAAATCACGCTGCGAGCTGAGTTGATGAATGGGTAGGTAAAGGTGATGCGGATGCTGCTGTCTTTATTACCTACAGTGATCAGGCGATCGCGTACTTTTAACGCTGCTGTGTGCGGAAACAAAGAGGCAGTGTGTGCATCATCACCCATCCCTAGCAAAACTACATCTAGGGCAGGCAATTCTCCGGATGCGGAATGAAAAAATTCTTGCAAATGCCGTTCATACTTAGTAGCTGCAACGGCTGGATCGGCTTCTAGGGTGGGAATGGCGTGGATGTTCGCGGCGGGGATATTCACGTGGTCTAACCAAGCACGGCGCGCCATCAGTTCATTACTATCGGGATGATCTGGTGGGACGTAACGCTCATCGCCCCAGAACACATGAATTTTATCCCAAGGTAAATCATGGCTAGCGATCGCTTCATACAACGGTTTAGGAGTACTACCCCCAGATAAGGCGATGGTAAACCGTCCGCGCTGCTCAATGGCAGCATCTATCTTAGACAGGATCAACTCTAGCGCCCGCGCCACCAGCGCTGACTGATCCGGTAGAACTTCAACCGTTTTGCTCATGGTTTCATCATTAGATTGCCGACTTCCAGCAATACCATACCTAACTTATGGCAATCTTCCTTTTTAACTTTTGAAACTTTTAAGATATGGGGCACTTGTACTGAGCGTAGTCGAAGTATTGGCCATTTGTCCAGAGTCAAGGGTCAAAAGTTATTCACCCCATCTCCTCCACCTCCCTCATCTCCCCTAATTCCCGGCAAATACCATTTCCCAATCAGCGATAGCTTCTCGCTGGGCGATTAATAATTGCTGAATGCCTTTCTCGGCAAAATCTAGTAACTGATTTAACTGGTGACGGCTAAAGCTGCCTTCTTCGGCTGTTCCTTGGATTTCAATGATTCCCAGGTGTTGATTCATGACCACGTTGAAATCGACTGTGGCCGCTACGTCTTCGATATAATTCAGATCTAAAAATGGCTCTCCTTGCAATAAACCTACAGAAACTGCTGCTACTTGTCCCGTCAGAGGCGATCGCTCTATGACTCCCTGACGCAATAAGTGCGAAATTGCATTAGCTAACGCCACAAATGAGCCTGTAATTGCTGTCGTCCTTGTGCCGGCGTCTGCTTGCAAGACATCGGTATCTACAGTTAAGGTGCGTTCTCCCAGGGCGTTAAAATCCAGTGCAGCCCGTAAACTGCGTCCAATCAAACGTTGAATTTCTTGTGTCCTACCAGACAATTTCAACAATTCCCTTTCATGCCGTTGTTGGGTAGCACTCGGTAGCATTCGATATTCAGCAGTTAACCAACCTTTACCAGTTCCTGCTAAAAACTTAGGTACGCCCTCAGTAACACTCACGGTACACAGTACCTGAGTATCACCGCATTTTGCCAGCACAGAACCAGGAGCAAAACGAGTAAAGCCGGTATGAAAGCTGATAGGACGGAGTTCGTAAGGTTGTCGGCCGTCTGGACGCTGCCAAACCATTGGAGTTGCCTCAAAATTTTTATATATTTAAGGGTAACTCAGTCTTGACCTTAGGTATTTGTTAAAAGTCAACCCCTTCTCCTACGGAGACGCTGACGCGAACGGGGAATTCAACATCCCCTTCGGGAAGCCACCCTCTGGGTGTCTACACAATTCACAATTACAATCCCCATAAATAAATTTTCTGACCCCAATCACCCCGTAGGGGCATGGCATCCACAGTCATTCGGTCAAACCGAGATGTGATCGGTGCTGTGCCCCTACTACCCGTCGGTTGGCGGTCAAATCGATGTGCGATCGCATTCACAAACATCCATTCTGGGACACGATTCCCTGGTGGTTAAATCGATGTGCGATTGCTACTAAATTCCACAACTGCCAAATCCAAGCCTTGCAGACGTTTGATATTCTTGATGGCATAAGTTTGTTGATCAGGGGTGATGATTTTTTACCTGCTTTCACCACATCGCATTCTTTTTTCAAACTTCTATTTTTAATAAAATCAGAGTGACTGGCTCAATCAGCCCCGAAACTGCTCCATTAACCAAGCCGTTGTTGCTGACTGATTTTCTTGACGACTACGCTTCAGAGCTTGCTCCAAAATTTCCAGTTGCAATCCAGGTAGCACCTGCGATTCCCGAATCCGACGAATGCTAAGATCAGGAGCGATCGCAAATGCCAAAATTTGCATAGCTTGCACATTCACAATCCAATACTCAGAAATTCCCAAGTCTTCGTACTGAAGACGTTTTACACCCAAATCATCCGCCGACGATGTATCCGATATTTCGATCACTAAATTAGGCAACGGATATTGCTCTAAATCAATTACTCGCGTTCCCCAAGGAATCGCATCCGCATTCTCGCCAATATAGTAAGAAGCGTCTGGCTGAAACTCACTCAATCCAGTTTTGCGATAGGAACAACCATCTTTTGCAGTCATGGGAAGGCGCTGATTAGCTGCGAAAAATGAAATAGCAAAGATAATTAAAGCATGATCGTTAGAATGGTCGGAGCCAGTAGACATGCGTTCAAATCGCATCCTGCCAATGTAGTAGTAGCTTTTGAGTTTGGCGGAGGTTGGATCATCGGCAATGTTGACGAACTCCTCCCAACTTGCAGGAAGCCAGATATCTAAGGGAATTTGAGTTTGTAGCACAGTCACGGTAATTGCCTTATGGATATGGATGGTATGGCTAGTGCAAAGTGCAACTACAAAACAACCACCCGAATTCATTCTACAAAACTTATGAGCGATCGCCCCCGTAATTTGTCCTGCGACTGGAGCTAAGAAACCGAAAGCAAATTAAGAATATTTTGTTGTACTAAGTCTTGTAACTGGTCACCGTTGATAGTCAGTAGGCGGCGACGACGGTCGTAATATTCTAGGATAGGGATAGTGCGATCGTAAAATAACTCTATACGGCGCTGTACAATCTCCGGTTGCTCATCAGGAAGCGATCGCCCCAAACAACGACTAACCATAACTGCCTCTGGGACTTGTAAATAAATTGCCCAGTCTAACTTTTGCCCCAAGGAGTCCAGTAAAAAATCTAATTCTTCAGCTTGGAAGGCAGTACGAGGATAGCCCTCTAATAACCAACCACTGTTGACATCAAGCTCCTTGATCTGCATCCTAATCAACTCAATCATCATATTGTCCGGAACTAGCTCGCCTTTTTCCATGTAAGGCTGGGCGTAACGACCTAAATTATTGAGGCTAGGGTTACTAACTCCCCAAGCGGCTTCTTGTAAAGATAGTAGTTGATTCCCAGACATTGCCTGCCGTAAAATCTCACCTGTAGAAATATGAGGAATTTCAAAGTGTCTGCAAAGCCTTTGTCCTTGAGTACTTTTCCCCGATCCTGAACCTCCCAGAATCACCAATTTCACAAATATTTACCCCTCATCCTGTCAAATTCACAACCTGCTAACTTAGTTTTGCCCAAACCAACAAGAAATCTATCATCTGGCGATTTTCAGCCTCTAAACCTAGCTTTTTCCATGAATTTCAATGTTAATTGCGTGTTCTCATTTTTACGTCTAGTTTGCTCTGCCAAACACAACTATCCATCTCAGCAGGTCTTGACTTCAGAATAAACCTAGTGATTGACTTATGAATGCGGCTTGCCAGGTACACTATATCTGTAAAAAATAAAATGATTATACAGGTAAATTTGCAATCGCTATCCTCTGTAAAAACTCTCTAATAAGTTGTATTTTTTTGAACTTTCACCTATGGTTGCCCAGCTAGACACCCCAAGTGTAAATTCGACCCTTAATTTACTATCTCCAGTAGAAGGATTAGTGCAAGTTTTCACTAGCCCTCATCGCATTTTTTTTACTAGCGTCATGGCGCAGTCACTGAGAATTGCCGGTCAAGGGACTCCAGTGTTAGTAGTACAATTCCTCAAAGGTGGTATCCGTCAAGGAGAAGAACGCCCTATTCAGTTAGGACAAAATTTAGATTGGATTCGCTGTGATTTGCCTCGTTGTATCGATACACCACAGCTAGATGATACAGAAAACCAAGCTTTACAAAAGCTGTGGCAACATACACAACAAGTAGTGTGTGAGGGTAAGTATTCTCTCGTTGTCTTAGACGAGTTAAGTTTAGCGATTAACTTTGGCTTAATTCCCGAAGCCGAGGTTTTAGCATTTCTCACCAAACGCCCTCCCCATATCGATATCATCCTCACCGGGCCAGAAATGCCCAAATCCCTGCTCGATGCGGCAGACCAAATTACCGAAATCCGCCGCAGTCATCGACCCTAAACAAAAGATCCAGTTCGTGCTACTATATCGAGTCTGTTTAAATTAACGTTAGTAGCGAACTTGTGATTAAAAACGATAAATGGATTACTGAAATGGCTCAAAAGGGTATGATTTCACCCTTCGAGCCGAGTTTAATCCGTAAAGTCCAACATCAGCTAGATACAGAAGTTAGGCCCGTCATCAGTTATGGTCTATCTTCCTATGGCTACGATATCCGCCTTTCCTCTGCCGAGTTCCGCATTTTCCGCCACATTCCTGGAACTGTAGTTGATCCCAAAAACTTTAATCCTCAAAATCTGGAACCAACACCTTTACATACTGGTGTTGATGGTAGTTATTTTATCTTGCCTGCCCATTCCTATGGATTGGGGGTGGCGCTAGAAAAACTCGAAGTTCCAGACTATATCACTGTGATTTGTATAGGTAAATCAACGTATGCACGCTGTGGCATAATAGCAAATCTAACACCTGCTGAAGCTGCATGGCGAGGTCATCTTACCTTGGAGTTTTCTAATTCTTCTAGTGCTGACTGTCGCATCTATGCCAATGAAGGGGTGGTGCAATTGCTATTTTTAGAAGGTGAACCTTGCGCTATTAGTTACGAAGCGCGACAGGGTAAATATCAGGATCAGTTAGAAATTGTGACGTTGGCTAAAGTCTAAACTTACTCCCCGTAGGAGTAGACTTCCTGATCATCGTTAAACCTCAAACGCATCTAACCAAGCCTGTAAATCATCCATCCATACTAGTGAAATCAAGCAGTGCTAGCCTGCGTCTACGCCAAGATTTTCTACTTGCTCCAAAGACAGAGATGTAATGCGATCGCCATCCCATCACTCAAGTTGTAGGATTTTGATGAGCGATCGCAGTTAAAATTATCAAAAAAGTAAAAAATCTTCCAGGGAAGCCGATCAACAAATTCCTGCTGAGACATTAAGGTGCTAATCTCGCTTTCCCCAGACGGGATTTTTCATACCATTCAGCGATCGCTGGTACCCACTCATCAAAGTGAGGCCACATCAATTCACATAACTTTTGTATTTCCAGTTGAGCATCTTTCTTATTTCTTAAGTCGCAAAAATGCAAGAATGACCTGAGATTGAAGCTGACAACAAAATGCTGACGATAATCAAAGGGTACTTTTCCTCTAGCATGTTCTTCCGACATCCCCCCTTCAAAATCAGCTTTGTATCGTTTAGCTGCTTCCAAACACCATTGTAAATCTGCGGTTCGTTGCTCTAGTGAATAGTAATACTTTTTACCTTGTCTGTCAGTGTAATAACCAACAGGACGCAAGTAGAAAACATCTTCTAAGTCTTTCTTTCCTTCCACTACTTCGATAAATTGATTACCAGTATATCTAAAAGATTGAACATCAAATGATACGCTTATTCTATGTGTACGTGCCTGCTGCATGACGCTGTGGGGAAAATAGCCGCAGTTAAACACAATCTGCGGATGTTCTAAGGGCCCATAGTGTCCCCTTTCCCCTGCTAATAATCGCTTTACAATCACTTCGCCGCATTGTGACTCTGAAGGCCATGAGTCTTTTTCGTCGTACACAAACGCGTCGGTATAGTCTTGATGCATCGCAGCATAAATTACCTGCTGCGGGTTTGGGGTTTTGGCGATCACCTCTACGCGGAATCGATGCATTGGTTGTCCTCTGGTGGCGTTGGCCTAGAAATTCAATCGTTCATCATATATCTTTGGGTAGACTCAGATACTTTACAAAAGTTAATTTTTTTGTTACACTTCTTTACAAGAAAGATAAAAAGGAAATAACTCATGCGTTCAAACTCCGCTATTGTTGATGACCAAGGTTTAATGAACAACTTTGCGATTGAGCCTAAAGTATATGTGGATGAACAAGGCGATCGCACCGGCTTTACTCCCTATGCAGAACTCCTGAATGGTCGTCTAGCAATGATTGGCTTTGTCTCCCTCATCGCCCTAGAAGTTGTGACAGGACACGGACTCTTTGGTTTGTTGGCGAGTCTATAAAAACTGAATTTAAATTTTAATAACGCAACTTTTAACAAATCTGGAGACGGGATAGACATATCTCGTCTCTAATTTTTTCGTTAAATTGCCAAGCAGTTTCTAATCTTTTGCACAATGATGGCTGGCGGCTCGGAAATATCCAGATGTATAGCATCAGATGGCTCCTCAAGAGTATCAAGCTGGCTTTTGAGGAGTTTTGCGGTCATAAAGTGATTTTGGCGTGCTTGCAGTCGGTTGTGGATGGTGTCAAATGACCCTTGGAGGTAAACTAGCTGGATGCGATCGCCTGGGTTGGGGTGCAGCTGATTGTTATCTGATAATAAAAATTGGCGATAGCTGGCTTTAAGTGCAGAACAGGCTAGAACTACATTTTTATTTTCTTGCAACCAATTTTTAATCGCTGTTTGTAAAACTTGTAACCAAGGAATTCTGTCAGCATCACTCAGGGGAATACCACACTGCATTTTTTCAATATTTTCGGGTGAGTGGAAAGAGTCAGCGTCACTAAATTGCCAATGCAAGGATTCTGCAAGCATTTTTCCGATTGTACTTTTGCCGGAACCTGATACACCCATGATGATAATGATCATTTTTTAACGCTGAGGAACTTTGTAGGAGTAAGTATTAGACCTATCCTTAATATAAGCTTTGTGGGATAATCAAAAAATAATTAAGCAATACGTATATTGAATAATGACAAGTCCTTTAGCAAGAATTGAATCACACCCGCAAGAAGCAAAGCGATTAATA